>Ga0208407_1000416_pt1 | contig 19946 bp, 20 predicted proteins | sample ETNtaG_9_FD_185775 | JGI IMG/M metagenome (GOLD analysis project Ga0208407, IMG submission 185775) | Marine microbial and viral communities from oxygen minimum zone, Eastern Pacific Ocean - ETNP201406SV69 (SPAdes) (version 2) | ecosystem: Environmental > Aquatic > Marine > Oceanic ...
ACCCGTTATACTGCTAGGCATCCATTACCCTACCCTCTGAGTCATCCATTTGGTAGAAACGATTATGCTTGGTATGCGCGAAAACACTTCATGGAGAATGAAGAGATAGAAAAAAGAATTGAATCTCTGGAGGAGAAGGTATTGAAACTTGCAGAGGCTATGGATGGAGTCTTTGAACACCTAAAGAGCACAGTGAAAATGTTTGAGGGGATTCAGGAAATCCATCAAAACATTAACTCATATCTAATTGTCAATGTTGGGCCTCCCTTGTTCATAGATGAATAAGGGGGCCATTGATAATGAAATATCAATTCTTAATCAAGCGGGCGAGCCATTTGAAGTAAAACTCACGAGCGTCACTCAACCAAACTCTAAGTTTCCCTCCCCTTTGCAACGAATATGAAGTGCAGATATTGTGGCAAGCGATGGTGCGTTTGTGACGTCGCCGATGACACAGATTGCTGAATTGTGGAACGCGTTTGAGAATGGGCAAAGAAAAACCGCCACCTCTAACCAATAGTGAAGCCGAAGGGATTCTTTTTCTGATTTCAATACCGTTTGTTTTGTTAACTGGACCTTTTTGTGGTCTGTGCTATTTGTTTTGCGGATTTCCCGCATTGGGTGCTATGTTAGGATACGAGGGTTCGGGCAGAGCAAGGATGGAAAAAGGGCAATGCAGATATTGTAGAAAGGACAGAAAATGGTGCGTTTGCGAAGTCTCCGATGATGCTTGATCCACGAGGGTCCGTCATGAGGTCAGAACACAATTCACAAGATTTCCACGATTATCCATATCGCAGTGGCGACAATGGGGAGGAGTTGGATGAGTTTGAATACATTCAACTTCCAACTAATGCTGCCGTCATACTCCCCCTCGGGGCCGTCATCACCCTCCCACCATCCCTTCTCCTCGGACACGACACGACTAGGGGGTGCCAGCCTTGAACGGTTGGTCTTGCTCCTATTCAGATATTATGAGGTCAGATGGGGCCTTTTACCTCTAATTAAAGAATCGAACCCTCATCCGGTCTCATGACTATGTGGGAATACAAGGTGGTAGGGCATTCCAATAACAAAAAGCTCGAAGTACAATTGAACAAGCTGGGGAAAGAAGGATGGGAAGTCGTTGCCGGTGGTGTTGGCAGTTGGCCAAATTCGCAATTTGTCCTGAAGAGACCAGTCTGACCACAATACGAATCACAGGTACCGTCTGACTGCGATACCGCCCACACGCTAGGAAATCCATTACCGAGCAGTCACTCGTTGGGAATGAAACAGAGTCTCGCTCATGCGATGACTCCTTCAACCGACACCGAGTCCGCGTTTTGATGGAATACAAGATGGTGAGTGCGGGAACCCGCAAAGAAGGGGATCAAGGGGTGTCAGAGGACAGCGAGGAACTGGTGGCAGTGTTGGACGCTAAGGTCAAGGACGCCATCAGACTTGGATGGCGACCAGTAGGCGACGTCGTCACAGGTCCAGATGGTAGGTTGAACCAGACGATGGTCAGAGTGCGCTGAGGTCAAGACTGCTCAACCCTCTCACTACTCATTGATTGCTGCTGTCCATCTATCGGACTGTGGAACACCAACAATCTCGATATGACAAGCGAGAATGCCCTTTTGCTTCTCCAATTCCCCCCTGAGGTCAATAAGATCATCGAGACAACAAGGACAATGCGGATTGCTTGGCTTAATCCAAAGCTCAACAATTCCAGCATCATCAATCTCCACTCCCTTCAGTATCGATGGATCGGTAATCGGCTTCCCATGGGGGCCGTCCCGCTTCCTCAGTATCCTGGCTACGGTTCTATGGGCTGCTCCGGAACTCATGTCTACCACTGAATCAAACTAGGGAGCCTGTCACCCGAAGTAAGACACTCCATGCCATTCACAGTCCTGGACCAGGTGTCCTCGATCCCAATGGCTCCTTCTTTATGGATTACCTTCGGCTCTATCGCCATGGTCCCCCCCAACTCAAGGGGCCGATCGAATCCTTCTGCAACAACCGGTGCCTCATCCAGCTCTAATCCAACCGAATGCCCTAGGAACCTAGCCTGTTCGGGCCTAATGCCCATTAGATTATCGCCATGCCCCATCTCTTCTGCAGCCTCCCTGCCTGCAATCCAAGCACTAGAGCAGTCCTCTCCACTGCCCAAAGAATTCCTTACTATCGCACCGATCTCGATCATGTCATCCATCCTATTCTGCCATTCACCCTCTAGATGCCCAGAGTGGAATACCCTAGTGCAATCGGAAACATACCCCCTGTGGACGTGAACAATGTCAACCAGCACTGGTTCGCCCTCCTTAACCTTGGAGAAACCAGCCCCAAGCGGGGAAATCGGACTACCTCCAACACCACCTACGGCCGAATCGAAGAAAGAAGGGACTCCACCAGATCTACCTGCAGCAATTACCACTCTGTCGCAATCCATTGGCCACTTCCTCATCCTAATTCTCCCGCCAAATCCTGCAGATCTGCTGACATCTTCTGCAACCCCTGCCATTTCCAACTCGGTTTTTCCCATTCCACCAGAATCACGAATCGACTCGAACATGGCGTGGTTGATTTCGCCACTCTCTCGAATCATAGATAATTCCCACTCCGATTTTACTTCCCTCATTTTGTAAAGGATATTTGTGCAGTCTCGAGAATCCCCTTCAAGGCCTTCCATTTTCCCATTGATGAAACTCCAGCGGCTCTGAGGTACCTTTGCCGCCGTCATCGCAGGCTTCTGAAAACACCCGTATTTTGTCAGCATTTCAGACAATTCGCCCATCCTTGGATGCTTCTCGGTCAAGTGAGGACTGTCATCCCCCCCTCCTTCGAATGAGGCCCTTGCAACCGACCTTCTGACTAGATGCCTTGTTTGTATGCCAGACCCCTCGGCACCAATTAGGATGGCAGAGTTCTGGCGGCCGCCAGTGAGCCAATACAACTCAACTGGGTCCTCAATGTAAGCAGAATCGATCCCCTCTCCTGCCAAGGCAATCGAAAGCCTCCCCTGCCTGTCTTCTAACTCGGATACAGGGACCCTCCAGTCTTCCCCGTCCGGCCCGACTAGGGTCGAGGTATCCCATTCCACATACAGTCTAGAATTGCCATGGCAGAAAGGATTTTTGGGTCAAAAGGATATAGAAAATCATCCACAACGGCCAAAACCACTCTCCCTGTGGAGGAGTCGTGGAAGGGGTCATCTCCCTCGCAGACGTTGACCTAAAAGGGAGAACCGTCCTGTACAGAGTTGATGTGAATTCTCCCCTAGAGCCATCTACTGGAAGGTTGCTAGATGATGGGCGGTTGAGAGGGGTGATCCCTACTCTGGATGCCCTCCAACCATCAAAAGTGGTCATTCTGGGGCATCAGTCGAGGCCAGGAAAATCTGACTTCACAAACATGTCAAAGCATTGCGAGAGGCTTTCTGAGATTTTGGAGAGGCCGATAAGATTCGTCCCCGATGTCTGTGGCGATGATGCCATCGAGGAGATCAAGAATATGTCAGATGGCGAGATAGTTTTCCTAGACAATGTCAGGGGAAACCAGGAAGAATACGGTGTGAAGTATAGTTCAAACGTAGACACCGAAGATACCGACATCGTATCCAGGCTTTCGTCCGTTTCAGATGTTTTCGTAACAGATGCATTTGCAGCAGCACACCGGAGATCGCCCACTCTAACGGGATTCACCAACTCGCTTCCGTGTATCGCCGGGACTCTTATGGAGAAGGAGATCAGCAGTCTGAGAACAGCATTGAATAACCCTCCAAGCCCGTATCTAGCAATCCTCGGAGGGGCAAAATGTGACGACTCAGTCAGGGTGGCTTTGAACCTCATATCCAAGGGGGAAGTAGACAGAATTGCATTCGTCGGAGTGACTGGCAACCTGATGCTCTGGATCGATGGAAATGATATCGGGGAGAGAAACCGGGAGTTCATCCGAAACACGCTTGGAGATGATTTCCAAATAGCATGGGAAATGGCTGAAAGGATACTATCGGAGCACTCTGAGAAGACATTCCTCCCTGTCGACATAGCCGTCGAGTCTAATGGAGGTAGAAACCAACTATCCATCGATGAGCTACCTACTGAGGACCCGATATACGATGTCGGGATAGAGACGCTCAGATCCCTCAAACCACTAGTGGAGAACGCGGGATGCATCCTGTGGAACGGCCCAGCCTCTTACTTCGAACTTCCAGAATTTGCATTCGGGACCATCGAGATACTCAACATGTGCACGGAGACCGAAGCGATGACGATTATCGGAGGAGGTCACACAAGTGCATTGGTAAACAGCAGAGGGGCATCATCCCTAGTCTCTCACAACAGCACCGGCGGCGGCTCGACAATGAGCTTCCTCTCCGGGGAACCAATGCCTGTCATCGCTTCTCTGAAAGAATCCTATGCGAAGTATGGCGATGACTTGGTGAGAATGGGATTGGCATCATGATGGAGCCACTGGGGAGATTCGAACTCTCGGCCTTCTGATTACGAATCAGACGCTCTACCAGGCTAAGCTACAGTGGCAGCGAAACGCCCACCTAAGATTCTGCCATAAGAGAATCGGTGAGGCCAATGGCCGTCAATCTTGGGCTCATTTTAACTTGTCAATATCAGCTAGATGACCAATCCTGGCCTCTATATCCGCTAGAATTTCATCCAAGGAGGATTGATCCTTGGCCTCGGCCCTCATCACTAGGATCGGCTCTGTGTTACTTGGACGGCAGAGGAACCACCCTTGTCCATATCTGACTCTGACACCATCAACCTCCGACATTTCCATGTCTGCATACGATTCCTTAACCGCGGACATCACCTCTTCTCTATCGCCAACTAGTGGTACCTTGCCCTCATCAGTAGAGGGGTACTCAGGCATGAATGCAAACCTCTCCGAGAATTTCACTCCTCCCAGATCAGGAGCAGGATCCCTGCTAACAATCTCCAGAAGTCTAGCAGCATTGTATATGGCATCATCAAAACCATCCCAGTGGTCGTTCATGAAGAAGTGCCCAGACATTTCCCCTGCCATTGGCGAACCCGGATTCTCCCGCAACTCCAATTTCATGAAAGTGTGACCAGTCCTCACCATCTTGGGAATCCCCCCGAATCCAATGATTGCTTCCTCTAGAGCCATGCTACACTTGACATCGAAGAAGATGGTCCTCTCTTCTTCCGAGGCTTCTTCATCCAAATTCTCCAGCACGTCTTTGAGGAATATCCCCATTAGTCTGTCAGGATGGATAAAATTGCCATTTTCGTCAACTACTCCCAAGCGATCGCCGTCGCCATCCATCCCGATTCCGAACTCTGCACTATTTTCGACCACCGCCTTACCAAGGTCAGTCATATTCTCCTGCCTCGTCGGGTCCGGAGGATGGTTCGGGAACGAATTATCCCAGTCACAGTAGATTGGGATTACTTCCACCCCTAGGCTCTCCAGGGTCCTAAGTGCCAATGGCCCGGGAACAGCGTTTCCACAATCCAGCACTATCTTGACCTTTCTCGATGGCGTCCCAACACTCTCCACAATTGACTCGATGTAGGAGTCCTCGTACTCATCCATGCTCCGATAAGCACCATCGCCGGTTCTGAACTCACCAGCTTCGAAGGTTCTCCTGACATCTTGCAAGTCCTCACCACCTAGAGGCATTTTTCCCTGGCAGATCTTGAAACCATTGTACTCGGGAGGATTGTGGCTTGCCGTAATTGCTACTGCTACGTCGACAGGAAGATCAACCGTGGACCTGTATAGGACCCCAGTAGTGGATATTCCTAGATCGACGACATCAGCACCCGCCGACATAAGCCCGCTTACGAAGGCCTCGTGGTAGCTTGGGCTGGACTCACGGATGTCTCTTACTACAGAAACGGCCTTCGCATCAAGGTGGGTTGCTATCGCCTTACCCAATCTCTCTGAGAAGTCCTCGTCTAGCTGTTCGCCTGCAATCCCCCTAATGTCATATGCCTTGAACACAGTCATGGTCGGCCCCCAACGATAGCATTACTAAGTGTTCTTGACACCAGTTTTCCCTGCTCTTCATTAAGCAGCAGTCTCCCTGATTCGCGACTCCTCTTTAATCGGAATATGGATCAAGGCTGAGAAAACTCCGGCTGCAACCCCAACCCACCAGACAATCGTATAGGTCCCATATGAGTCGTACAAAACCCCTCCAAGCCAAACCCCGATGAAGCTTCCCAACTGATGGGAGAAGAATACTATTCCATAGAGTGTCCCCATGTATCTAAGTCCGTATATGTGGGCCACAAGTCCACTGGTCAGGGGCACCGTAGCAAGCCATAGGAATCCCATGGCGAAGGAGAAAATCAGCACCGAGTTAGCGGAAACCGGAGTCATGATGAAGAAGGCCGCTGCTACTGACCTTCCTGCGTAGATTCCCGACAAAAGCCACTTCTTCCCAAACCTATTGCCTGCCCATCCAGCCACCAGAGTCCCGATAATGTTAGAGAAGCCGATGACGGAAATAGCGAATCCTCCCAACGCAGCCGTCGTCTCGATACCGAGATCACCACACCATCCTCTGGAATCAATCGGGGCACTCATTTCCGTGACCAATGCTGGAAAGTGCGCAGTGATGAAAGCCAGTTGATAACCACATGAGAAGAAACCGACAAAAATCATTGAGAAAGAGGGGTCCTTGAAAGCCAATTTCAGGATGTCCCCCATGCTCTCTTCCAGCTCATCCTTGCTAGCAGCAGGACCAACCCGCATGAAAGGAAGTAGTAGAATTGTGGAAATCACGAATACGGCGAATACCAGGAAAACGGATTGCCACACCATCCTGGATAGGAGCGCAACGGCAACTGGGGGCCCCACGACCTGTCCCAAGGAGCCTGCCGCTGTGGCGATAGCCAGACTCATCGAGCGATGTTCGTCAGCACTCGCTCTCCCGACTACTGCCAAGATAACCCCGAACCCAGTTCCTGCGATGCCAAAACCAACAAGTATGGAGTAAAACTGGTGTTCTATTGGAGTGGTTGAACCAGCGGTTAGGATCAAACCCAGCGAATATAGAACTGCCCCAATCACTATTGCTTTTCGATCTCCGATCTTTTCAGCAACGGCCCCGAAAATAGGTTGACCGAATCCCCATGCTAGGTTCTGGATAGCAATTGCCAGGCTAAACTCAGTTCGTCCCCAGCCGAAATCCTCGGCAATTGGGATTTGGAAAACTCCGTAGGATGCCCTAACGGCAAAACCAATCAGTGTGATTACACAGCCAATTATCAGAACAGGAGTGAATAATGGAGTAGATCTATTCACGTGCTCAGTAGCCAGAACCCCTATACCAGGGCCTCCTCAAGTTCTGCGGTGAAATCGGTACCGTACTCTCCCGAATTCCTGAATGCCTCACAAACAATCTCCACTAGTGCTCCACCCGGTAGTTTTGGGACCTCATAGGCAGCTCTGGCAGGGGGGATCGTTTCAGTAAGCCAATCCGAATAAACCTCGTTAATCTTCGAATAGAAATCAATGTCAGTCATCAGAATTGTCACCTTAACAAGATCGGCCTTGGAGCTGTTTGCCGCAGCAAGCAAGTCATCGATTTTAGCAAGAACCCCAGATGTTTGGGACTCTATGTCATCGCCCCAGTCCACTGCAATTTGGCCGGATAGCCAGATGTGGTCTCTGACGCAAATTCCAGGTGTATAGGGGCCTAGTTTCGGCTCTCCAGTGTCAATCTTTAGTTTCCTGCTCATATATCTGCCAAAGAGGTCCCGTGTTTAGGCTTACTTGCGAAGTTGCTCGATAATATCGAAGTGGTCTCCAGCTATATCTTCCGATTCGATACTACTCACCTTCACCCATTCTGCTTCTGCGGCATCATCTCCAGCCTCTGGCTCAGATCCCCCCTCAACACCGATCATGTAGAAGATTGAGACTATGTGTTTCCTAGGATCCCTATCTGGGCTTCCTTTCACGGCGTACAGATGTGGATTTCGACCTTCTACCCCAGTCTCCTCTCGAAGCTCCCTTAGTACTGCTATCTCAGGGTCCTCGCCATAGTCGACAAAGCCTCCGGGGAATGCAAGCTTACCTTTCCAAGGAGGGTTCCCTCTCCTGATAAGAAGAACCTCTACTCCATCATTCCTGAGGCAAATAGCATCCACAGCAAGCGATGGGTTCCGAAAACCCTCACTCACCGTATCTCCTCCTCCTCATCTGATAGGTTTCGATCGCATCATACAAATCAGATTTCGAGAATGAAGGCCAGTGAACGTCGGTGAAGTATAGCTCCGAATATGCAATCTGCCAAAGAAGAAAGTTTGAGACTCGCTCTTCCCCACTTGTTCTGATTACCAAATCCGGATCTGGGATCTCTGCATCGTAAAGGCGTTTGGAAATCTCAGCCGTGTCAATCCCCTCCAGAGCCAGGCTCCCCGAAGCATGATCAGCAGCAATCCCTTTCACAGCATCGACAATCTCCTCCCTCCCCCCATATGCAAGGCACACAGTGAATGTGAATTTGGAGTATTGGCCAGTCCTCTCTTGGGCGTTTTCAATTGCCTGATTGACCCTATCTGGGAGTTCCTCAGTCCTACCTACGACCCTCACCTTGACTTCCTTGGAGTGGATCCTCTCATCTTCAGCAATCTCATTCAGCCCAGCTACGTACAAATCGAACAAAGCATCCAGTTCGTCTGAGTCTCTACTGGACAGATTCTCCGTGGAGAGAGCATATACCGTGAGGTAGGGGATTCCCAGTTCGAGTACCCAATCCATCACTTCCTTCAACTTCTCCTTCCCATGCCTGTGACCAATATCGGTACCCATGCTCAGGCTCCAGGCGAACCTGCGATTACCGTCCATTATGATGGAGACATGCTGAGGGAGGCCTTCACTGGAAATCCTATCGCGTTTCCTACGTGCACGAACTCTGTCCAACCTTGAGACGAAACTCCAAGCCAACCAGGAGTTCGATGCAAAACGCGCAGGAATGGAGAAGACTCTGTACTTCAGAAGACGCTTTGCCACATTGTCGAGCCCTCGACCAAGGCGCTTCCCCCTCCTTCCCATATTTGCTCGGGGGAGTATTGACGTTAAGACAACTAACCAGAAATGCCACTATTCGAAAATAACGTCAGCCGAATCCCCGACCTTGTCAAGAAGACCCCTTTCTGGATTGACAACGATCACTTCTCCGGCACGTTCCCAGACCGGCAAGTCATGCTTGCTGTTGCCCGCATATGCGAAACCCCCCTCCCCAAACCTCGACACTAGGGCCTCGGCTTTCTTTTCCCCTCTAAGGTTGAATGCAGAGTCAGATGCCATCACATCCGAGAATAGTCCTACGTGACCAGCAACCTGCTCTGCAATAATCCTGTCAGATGCAGTAGCGAGAATCAAAGTCCTTCCCTTTGCCCTCTCGCCAGTGATCCAGTCAAGGAACCCCTCGTGATATTCCAATTCAGCAGGATCGAAAGTCAACCTCTCTGCCAAGTCCCTTTTCCACTGGGCTCTTCTTCCTGTGAACTCCTTTGCCAGCATTCCAACTATGGTCCATGGCCGTCTTAGAATCACTCTCTTGATGCTGACCCAACTCATGTCGGTTAGTATGAGGGTTCCATCCATGTCGACTGCAATCGGGATTTCAGGGCTACTCTGCTCCACAGTATTCGCTTGGGCTATTACGATTCAAGCCTTCGCAGACCGATTCAATGAAGCCTTGGACCCTTTCCTAGTCCCGAGAGGAGATGTCGGAGGGGGTTGATTCTTGGATGCCCGGGGCTTTGCCTCAGACTGAGAACAGCGAAATATCCCCACGTGGGTTCGATATCCTGGAATTCTCTGGAAGGGGGCCGTTGTCTGCCCTATCTTGCTCGATGTTCGTGCCTTCAAACATGGGAACGGATTTTGACTGGACCGAAATCACTTCCGATCTGAGTGCTTGGGGAGAGGTTCCGGATCCAAGTTCTATTGAGGGCATCACAATCTCTGAGGATTTCAGAGGCCCTATCGCACACCTCAGCGCAAAGACAGAATGGGTAGCAGAGTTCCTTCCATGGGGGTCTGATGGATTACTGACGAAGCGTGTCAATTCATACCCCCAATCCTGCGATTTACCATGTGGGGGGTATTCTTGGAACGGCACCGACATAATCCTGATTCGGAAGGAAGAGGGAAAGAAAACCAACTCCAGAGAAGCACTATCGGATGCCTTGGAAAATGAGAACAAGGACAAAGCACATGACATCCTTAGCGAATGCGGGAGGAAACTCGGAACCCTCCACAGCCACGTCGAGGAAACTAGAGTCACCCCCCCGGACCCGAAGAGATGGAACTCTAGACTAGCCGGAATTGAGGAGGCCCTCCGAGCCCACTCCATTTGGAGGGTACCATACTCAAGGGATTCCGATTGCATGCTCTCCATAGGAGACGTTAGACTAGATGATTTCAGAGGAGACTCGATCAGGATCGGTAGGCCCAGACTATCCGACGCATTGCATCCAATAGATTGTGGATTCCCTGCGATCAGAGACCTCGCATCCCTAGTTCACGACCTTTCCAGGCTGCACTACAGTTCTGGTACACGAATTGACATAATCGGGCTAAGACTCTCACTCATAGATGGATGGAGAGAAACGGCTCCAAGCAAGTGGTCATCCGATGACGTGTTTTACTCCCACAGAGGGGGTCTAGCAATCTGGGAATACGAGCAGTGCCTGCTCGACGTAACCGAGGCCACGTCACATCAATCAGGAGCCCCTCAACCTGCAGTTGGATTGATTCAGTATATCCCAAGTTTCCAGAAGAAGATGTTCAACAACCGGACGGTCGGGGCTCTGTCGATCATGGCCGGACTCTTCGGAATCTCCACCCTTCTCGGGGCCTACCCACTATCGATGCAGGAATTGGTAATGCCATCGGCCTGCTTCATTGCCGGCTTGGCTCTGATGCGGGCATATCGCAGGATGTCCCCATCACCAGAGATTCCATTCAACCGACTAGACTGATTTTCCCATCCGAGTAGTCGTAGTATCTAGGCACTCCAGTCGGAATCTCGAACGCAACTATGTCCTCGGGAGAGATTCCTTCGATATGCATTACGATCGACCTCAGAGAGTTTCCATGTGCGGAGACCAGGACATTCACACCCGACTCGAGATCTGGTAGTATTTCCTCCATGAAGTAGGGAATTGTCCTCTCTGCAGTCATCTCCAGACTCTCTCCTTCTGGAGGTGCCACATCGAATGACCTTCTCCAAATTTGAACCTGTTCCGCTCCATGCTTGTCAGCAGTCTCCGCCTTGTTCAATCCTTGTAGCGCCCCGTAATTCCTCTCATTCAATCTCCAGTCCGACTTAGTCACTGTACCCTCAGAGCAGACATTAGACTGCATGACAATCTCAGCGGTCCTCTTTGCTCGAATCAGATCGCTCGTGTGTACTACGTCAATCGTCTGGTTCCTGAGCTCATTGCCTGCTTCCTCTGCCTCCCCAACTCCCTTGTCAGACAGATCAACATCAGTCCATCCCGTAAACCTGTTTTCTGCATTCCAAACTGATTGTCCATGACGAATCAGGATAAGATTCGGCAACTCGAACACCTAGAGTTTGGCTCTTCGCCTAGGCTCATGGAAACTCAATTCGCACTCCATCCCCCTAGCCCTGCCCATTAGCAGAATATCCTCGGTGAACTCCCTCTGGATATTGGAACTTGACTCGCAGTAGAAATTGCACGAGACGGTAATCTTCGGAGGAAGGCTGTTTGTGATTTTGACCCATGAGTCCCCTGCTTTGGTCGCCCTTGGATCAGCAAGCACTTGCTCACATAGGGAATCGCAGAACTTCTTCAGAGCAGCTTGGTCGCTGTCCTCCTCAAATTCAAACGATGGTCTGATCCTCCTGAACCTCCTCATCGTGAAGTTCTCAACAGGGGAGTTTGTAATGTTGGAATTTGGCATTGTGACAATTGTGTCGTTGCCGGTTCTGATCATCGTGGTCCTAAGTCCGATGCTGATCACCTCGCCCTCAACTCCCTCCACTATTATCCAGTCCCCTACATTGAAAGGTTGGTCGATAATTATCGAAATCGCACCGAAAATGTTCGCCACCGAATCCTTCGCTGCGAGTGCTAGTGCCAACCCGGTTATTCCAAGACCTGCGATCATGCCATTGAGATTCAATCCCACAAGTCCTGCCATAACGAATATGCCAACAATTACTACCGCCAGTCTCCCTATGGCCTCCGCAACGCTGGCAAGGGACCTCCTTGCCGCCACGTTGTCTCCTTCGACAACGATGAAAGCATCCAGGTAGTCGACCAGTCTGTACGCTGCGATTAGCATTAGGATGACAAACCCGGCCCTGCAAATCTGTCCAATGTCATGCATCAATGGATTATCCCAGATGTACTCCCCGTCTGCTGCACTAACGTTCTCCAATATCCAGTCTACAGACTGCCACATCGTCAGCAAACCGATCATCCACCCAAGGGACCTGGGTGCGAACAGCGTCTTACCATCAATCCTATCAGTCTTGGACAAAAGATCCATTATGCGCGGGAAAAGCACCCTTCTCGATAGTAATCCTGCAGTTACGGAAGCCCCAATTAGAATTACAAGGAAAACGATTCCAAGAGTTGAGAAGCCGTACAACAACTCGTCTCCAGACAGGTTTTCGGCTATTTCAGACCCTATTGTCATGTTTTTTCCGAGGAGGTCATCCTCAAAAAGCCATCCCGGTCCTACGGACCGTTGTCCGTGCGATTCAATACCTAGGGTTTCTCCGCAAAAAACAGTATGCCTAGTCAGGACGCTTTCATTCCAGGGAGAAAGCCCACTTCAAACCCGGGCGCACCGGTAGCAGCCATGCTCCTGCCATTCCTTCTGAGCATGCTCTCACCAGTTGCCCTAGCGCCAATTACAGAAGCCCAGGAGCCAGAAACTGGGACATCCCCAGAAGCCATATGGTCGACAGAGTATGCGAACCAGGTCTTCCCATGGGGACCTCACGGCGACTCAGAACAACTTCAGTTCCGGGAGTATCACGATTACTTCTCTATGAAACAGAGGATGCAGACACTAGCGGCCTACTATCCGGACTTCCTCCAGTTCCATGAGGGGCTCCTAGGGGGGATGAACGCCAGGGGGGAATTTACCGGCGTCAATGACTACGAGGGCTGGTACTACAACCACCCCAGCCCATGGATGAAAATCACAGCCGATGTCCGTGGCGGCGAGTACAACGATTTCGTAGGGGACGACGGGAACTACGAGGACAGACCCGACGTGATGCTGGTGGGCAACCACCACGCCAGAGAGTGGATGTCAGTGCAGGTGCCGATGTTCTTCTTGGAAACGCTAGCCTACTACTACGGCAAGGCCGGAATAGACAACGATGGTGACGGCCTGATCGACGAGGACGGCTGGGATGGAATCGACAACGACGGGGACTGCATGAGCCTAAACGCATCCTTCCAGGACAGCAATGGCGATGGAAACCCCTGCGGGCCCGGCGACCTTGGAGTTGACGAGGACTTCAGCGAGCAGTTCATCACGGACATGGTCAATACCCGGGAGATTTACCTAATCCCTATGTTGAATGTAGACGGAAACAGGTACGATAGGGAGGAGTACTGTGGGGAGACAGCATGGGAGAACTGCTACCAGAGCGGTTGGAGGAAGAATCTACGTGACAACACCCACACCGGGGTCACTCCAATCCCTGATGTCGACGAAGCCGTGGACCCGGGCTGCGATGGCGTCGACCTGAACAGAAACTACCAGTTCGAGTGGGGCGCTCCTCTCGGCGCAACAGGCCCCCTCTTCCCTGGATTCTGCTATGCGGACGGCCCAAACAACGACGTTTACAACGGCCCCGTTGACACCGTCGACCAAGATGAAGACGGAAGGCTCAACGAGGACCACGTAGACGGGAAAGACGACGATGCGGACGGCCTAGTGGACGAGGACTGGATGGGCGGGAACAGCGAGCCCGAGACAAAATTCATTCAGGACATGACCGAGATGAACGACGACGACGGAGACTCTGCCTCGGATTTCAAGTCGACTTTGACATGGCACTCCTTCTCCGAGCTCGTGCTTTGGCCATGGGGGCACTGCACGGACTGCTATGCCCCTGATGACGAGTACCTCGTCTACCACGGACAGATGATGGGACAGATGACTGATTATGCTGCAATGCAGTCATCCGACCTATACCCCACTACTGGGGACTTCTGCGACTGGCATTACGGCGTGCATAATTCGTACTGCTACACCATGGAGATCGGCAATGCTTTCCACGAGTACCCAGAGGACATCGCTCACATTTCCGTGAGGAATCTCGGTGTCCCCTTCTACATGGTGGAGATGGCCGACGACCCACAGTACAGGGCCGTGGTCGGCATTCAGAACACAACTGCCACACAGTGGTTGGAGGAGCCGATCAATGTCGATGTCCCCTCCAAAGGAGACATCCCGGTTGGGCTGTGCCTAGACCCGATGTTCCCGTTCACCCCGGATGTCGAGAGGTCGCATCTGATGTGGCGCTTCGTTGAGCCCACCAGGCAACAGAATGACTTCGGCCCTACCGACTGGGTCGAGGTCCCCTGGGAGATGTCCGGGTTCGAAGAGACCTCCGAGCAGTGTACGCTTCTGGATGGTTCCAACGGCACTCGATTGGTCGGAATGGTGCCCCTTCCGGACACCTCAGTGGGCAAGATACAGTACAAGGCCATGCTCGGGACGACCAACGGCGCCTTCCCATTCTCGTACCCAACTGTGGAGGAAGGTGGCAACTACTACGAATTGTCGATCCCATACAGGGCTGCCTTCGGAGACGCGGTCCTCAGCATCCTGATGTTCCTGGTAATTGCCACATTCGTATGGGGGGGCCTCGGCTTCACACTCAGGGAGATGTTCTCTGAGGACGAGAGGATTCTAGGAATGCCCATCGAAGAAGAACCAATGCCCGTAGTAATCAAACCCGGAAAGGGCGAGTGAGGGGTTATTTTGGATTCTAAGACAGAGGAGTCAAGCGACCAGTTCAGTGGTAGGCTGGGCTTGATCTTCGCAACCATAGGGGCTGCCATCGGCACTGGCAACATCTGGAGGTTCCCTCGGATGGTCGGAGCCAATGGGGGGGGATCGTTCCTCGTTCCGTGGTTGATTTTCCTATTCCTCTGGTCAGTACCACTGATTATCGCTGAGTTCGCATTGGGCAAGAGAAGCAGAGTCGGCACCGTTGGAACGTTCCGGATATTCGCTGGCAGGAGGTTCGCATGGATGGGCCTATGGACTGCATGGATTAACTGCGCAATAGGTTTCTACTACGCCGTTGTCACAGGTTGGTGCTTGAACTACTTCCAGATTGCCATCAGGGGGGGCCTCTCACAGGAGGTGGACACCATTGAGGTCTGGAACTCATTCCTACAGTCCCCCGAGCAGGTCATCTTCTTCCAGATGATCACAGTCATGATTACTCTAGCAGCTATTTGGGGCGGTGCAAAGGCGATAGAGAAGGCCAACGTCACCCTGATGGTGTCGCTATTCATTCTTCTTTTCTCGGCCCTATTCCTGTCATTCGTGATGGACGTCAAGGACGGTACCCTTGACGGGTTCATCTACATGTTCAGCATCCAGCCGGAGTACCTGGTTCAGCCGGAGACTTGGATAAACGGGCTATCGCAGTCTGCTTGGTCCTGCTCCGCGGGGATGGGGATGGCGATCACATACTCCGTCTACATGAGGAAGGACGAGGATACAACTCTCAATGCAGCCACCATGTGCCTTGCGAACAACAGCATCAGCATCATCGCGGGACTAACCGTGATGATGGCGGTGTTCTCGGTCTCCTCCGACCCTCTTGGGGCAGTCAGCGGAGGCAGCTCAGCGATCACCTTCCTAGTTCTGCCCGAGGTATTCGCCCAGGCCCCGGGCGGCCCAGTGGTCCAACTAGCGATGGTCGCGATTTTCTTCCTGGCACTATCTTTCGCCGCCCTGACATCAATGATCTCAACCGTCGAACTCTGCGTCAGGAACTTCGTCGATCACGGTTTCGACCGCTCTAGGTCCGTGGCTCTCACGGGCATAGCGATCTTCCTATTCGGAATTCCCAGTGCTATTCTTTGGATCAAGATCGATCCATCGACGGGAGTGGCATTCCCCCAATTCCTGGAGGTCCAAGACCACATCTGGGGGTACGGTCTGATGTTCAGCGGCCTGTTCATGGCATACACCATCTGGAAGTACGGGTGGTCAAGGTACAAGGCATGGCAGTTCGAAAACGACATAGATGGGTTCAGCTTCAGGGACTACTTGGATCACGGCGTCTCCGCCTTCCGTGACGATTACATCAACACGGGGGACAACGACTGGTGGATTGGGCGCTGGTGGGACTACATCATCTACCTAGGATTCCCGCTTATGTTCTCCGTGCTGATGCTCTCCTACTTCGCCGACCTCCTTGCCAACGTCGACGACCCTTGGAACCCGGCAAACCCCCATGGGATTTCCATAATCCTCCTCTTCTGGGGGGTGACTGCTTCGCTGTTCGTCGGATTCAACAAGGTACTGATCTCAAGGCCTCTGTTCAGGAACGTCCCAGAGGGCGCCGACGTCCCAATCGACACTCTGCCCGGAGGCTCCGATCCACACATCTTCCAAGTTGGAGACGAGCTTCCGGACCACGTCAAAGAGGAACTGGGTCTGGCTTGAGGCTGGAAGATGAAGGGAGCCGGAGAGGGATCCCGCTGGGAGATGCACTGGGACGAGGTTGCGGTTTTCGACGCCAACTCAGCAAGCCTAGGCGTCGATGAGCACGAACTCATGAAGGCAGCAGGGGAGGCCCTTGCAGCCGAGGTCGCCAAGAGCGCAGGGGAAGGGGGCATCCTATTCCTCTGCGGCCCAGGGAACAATGGCGGCGATGGTTTCGTAGCAGCATGCTCAGACTCCCTCGCTGGAAACGAGATCTCCGTCCTGTCAAGCCACGAGTCGTCGAAAACCGAGGTCTCGTCTCATGCAAGGGCGATGGCATCCGAGGAATTGACGATACATGTCTGGCCGGAAGTCCCGGATGGGGGCTGGGCGCTCATCGTCGATTGCCTGCTCGGGGCCGGCGGATCAGGGGAGGGGACAGAACTGAGGCCTCCAGTTAGCGAGGTCGCCACTTGGGCTGCCTCCAACGGATTGCCATTGATTTCCTGCGACATCCCAACTGGCTTGGGAGGGCCAGATTCCCTGCATCCGGTTCGCACCGTAACATTCCACTCACCCAAGATGGGCATGTCCGAATCGGGATGTGGGGAAATAGTGGTCTCTGAACTCCCATGGCCACGCGAAGTAAGCAACTGCGGAGTAGGTGACTCCCACAGGTATCCACGAATGGAATCGGAAGCAATCAAGGGTGATCGAGGCAGATTGCTTATTGTCGGAGGAGGGCCATACCATGGCGCCCCAATTCTCTCTGGAATGGCAGCTGCGAGAAGCGGATGCGACTTGGTCCACGTAGCCATGCCGGGAGAAGCGTCGAGAAGGTCGAAATGGCCTGCCAGCCTGATTCCGGAGGAACTCCCGGACAGCAAATTCCTGACTCCCGACTCATTAGAGGCACTGTCCGAATTCATTGACTCGGGAAGGTCTCCAGATGCGATTGTGATAGGCCCAGGAATTGGAAGGGAGGCAGCTAGCATGGAGGTCGTCAGGGGGATCATCTCCATCTCAGTCAGCAAGTCAATTCCGCTCGTAGTAGACGCAGATGCCATTTCGGCTCTTCCAGAGGGGGAATGGCCTTCTGGCCTCATAGGCGTCGCGACGCCCCATCCCAGAGAGGCTGAGAGATGGCTATCAGGAATGTCTCCCAGTAAAGCGATTGAGAGTTGCATCGGAGAGGACTCCGCCATAGTAGTCACAGGACATGAGGACGAGCTCTTCGGCCCCCAAGGAAGGCATTGCCACGCTACTGGGGGACATCCCAGGATGGCAGTCGGTGGAACTGGAGACCTACTTGCAGGTGCAATCGGAGGATTTCTCGCACAGGGGATGAGGCCTTGGCCCGCCGCCAGACTCGCTTGCGCCTTGCTCAGGGAGGCCGGCTCTAGGGCGGCTGAGGAAAAGGGACCCGGCCTTCTGGCCGAAGACGTACCCGTTCATATCGCACACACGCTCTCGGACTGGACGGGGATGAATGATGCTGGTTAGTGACGACTACCCATTGGGCAAGATGCTCAGGGAGTACGCAATGTACTGCGCCGTGGGATGCTTCAACGTGGCAGTTTTCGCCGCGCTCTACCTGCTATTCAATGACTACAACTCATGGACTCCTTACGTAGAGACCGTCGCATGGGCCGCGTCTTTCCTGATCAGCTCAATACAGGCCTATGCCCTCCACAGGTGGATCACATTCGAGTCCGACTCCGAGTTACGATCCAGCTTCAGGAAACTCATGACCGTCTACGGAGTTCTTTGGGCGGTTTCCACGGCGACCTTCCACATCATGTTCGAGATAATCGGAATCAGCCAGATCGTCTCTTGGGTCGTTAACACCTCCGCATTCGGCTTCCTCACTTTCCTTGCACTACGTTACTATGCATTCCCCCTCGCGGATGGCAGGGTTACTCGCAAAGAAAGGCTAGATGCATTCCGAGAACGACGTAGGGCTTGAAGTGGCCCCGTTCATGGCAGAGTCGTGACGAAGGGCGTTCGAGGCACACGGGACTTCTATCCCGAAGACATGCGAGTCCGGAATTGGCTGTTCGAGAGATTCCACAGCGCTGCCCTTTCCCACGGGTTCGAGGAGTACGATGCCCCGGTTCTGGAGACAGAGGACCTCTACACTAGGAAGTCGGGGGAGGAGATTACCCAGCAACTGTACAACTTCGAGGACAAGGGCGGTCGAAAAGTCGCCCTCAGGCCCGAGATGACCCCTACTCTGGCACGGATGGTCATGGCCAGATCGGGTGCACTCCCACTCCCGATAAAGTGGTACTCAATCCCCCAGTGCTGGCGCTACGAGAGGACCCAGAGGGGTCGTGGACGAGAGCACTACCAGTGGAACGTCGATATCTGGGGGGCCGATGGCGTGGAGGCGGATGCGGAGCTGATCTCCGTCCTAGTGAACTTCTTCAGCAGCGTGGGACTATCATCTGACGACTTGGTCATCAGGGTCAGCAGCAGGAAGGTCCTGGAGGAGGTCCTGGGTTCACTGGGGATTTCGGGAGAAGGATTCTCAAAGACCTGCATCGTGATTGACAAGATGGACAAACTACCAGCAGACGTCATAGAATCGCAGTTGTCCGAGTTGGGTCTAGATCAGGACGCAATCTCCACCATCCAGTCGGTGCTCAGCATCACCGATCTGGAAGAACTGGAGGGATCCCTAGGGGGAGACAGTGAGGCAGTGTCCGAGCTGAAGTCGATTTTCTCATTGTCCGAGTCATACGGAATCAGCGACTGGATGGAACTCGATGCCTCCGTGGTCCGTGGTCTGGCATACTACACCGGACCGGTATTCGAGGCACACGACAGGGCCGGGGAACTGCGAGCAGTTTGCGGAGGCGGCCGCTATGATAGGCTGATTGGGACCCTAGGGGGCAAGGACCTGCCTGCCACCGGGTTCGGGTTCGGCGATATGGTTGTCATGGAGCTGTTGGAGGCGAAGGGCCTGGTCCCGGAGATTCACCATGGCGTCCAGGACATCGTCTTCGGCATGGGGCCTGAGTTGAGGGGTGCGGCAATGAGGGTCGCATCGTCACTTCGGTCCAGTGGAAGGAGCGTGGACTTGGTGCTCGAGGACAAGAAGATGAAGTGGGTATTCAGGCATGCAGAGAGGATCGGGGCAGAGAGGCTGGTGATGGTGATGCCAGACGAGTGGTCCAATGGCAATGTCAAGGTGAAGCAACTGTCTACTGGCGAGGAGTCAGAGGTCCCCTTCGAGGGACTATGACTGCCATGGCCATCGCAGCCAGTCCAGCAAGGATTCCGAA
>Ga0208407_1000418_pt1 | contig 19937 bp, 18 predicted proteins | sample ETNtaG_9_FD_185775 | JGI IMG/M metagenome (GOLD analysis project Ga0208407, IMG submission 185775) | Marine microbial and viral communities from oxygen minimum zone, Eastern Pacific Ocean - ETNP201406SV69 (SPAdes) (version 2) | ecosystem: Environmental > Aquatic > Marine > Oceanic ...
GTCTATATCTAATTTTCTTAAAATTAATGGGATGACAGTACCAACTGTAGCAGCAACTATCATGGAAACACAAATACTTAAGCCTACTACAACACCAAGATATTCATGGGCATTAGCAAAGATAATATTCGCAAAGACGCCTAACAGTATGCCGTACAGAACCCCAAGCAATAGACCAACCTGCATCTCTTTTAGAATTAGCTTTATTTCACCTCCAATATTTACTCTTCCGGTTGCCATTCCCCTAACTATTATTGTTGATGATTGGGTAGCAATATTTCCTCCCATACCCAGGATAACAGGAATAAAAGCAGCAAGTGCAATTATATTTTCAAGCATATTTTCAAAGACTCCTATTAAATAGGCTGCAATCACACCACCAACCCAACTAGCGAAAAGCCATGGTAGTCTTGTTTTCGCATTCTCCCAGCTTGATTTTAATAATATTTCTCTGTCTTTACCTGCGCCAGCCATTTGTAAAAAATCTTCTGTTGCTTCTTCTCGAATTACATCTACAACATCATCCACCGTAACAATACCTAAAAGATGTGAATCGGGATCAATAACAGGGACAGCTAAATAATTATATTGTGCAACAACTCTTGCAACTTCTTCCTGATCTGTTTCTGGCCTTACTGAGTGGACATTTTTGATCATTATGTCTTTGAGTGTGGTTGTAGAGGGGGTGGTGGTTAACGCGCGAAGTGATATAACCCCAACCAAACGATCATCATTGTCGGTTATGTAAAGGTAAAAAACCATCTCAGCGTCTTCCTGATCTTGTAATGTTTTTATTGCCTCACCAGCGGTGATTCCTTCATGTAGTGTAAATACTTCTGTATTCATTAATGCTCCGGCACTATCTTCAGGATATCCCATTATCTCAGCTATTTCTTCCTGCTCGTCAGCATTTAAAAGTTCAATAACTGATTTTGCTTTTTCTTCTTCCAGGACATTTAGGATGCCGCTTTGATCATTTGTGGGAGCTTTTTCAATTATTGACGCTATCCGTTCTAGGCTCTCACTTACTAAGAGATCATTAACTAAAGCGTCATCTAATTCTGACAAAAATTCAGCAGTATGTTCATTTTCATTCATCAAAGTGAATATCTCAATTTGTTCTTCATCAGTAAAATGTCTAAATACCGTGGCCAAGTCAGCCGGGTGCGTTTTTCTGGTAAGCTTAATGAGATTTGTTTTAGCCTGCCTTCTAAGTAAGCGCCGATAGGTATCTCTCAATATATTTATTTCATGGTTAAACATTTCTTTACGCATATCAACCCTCAGTAATATTTAATCCTTCTAGGCTTTTATATATTAAATAAACAGATATGAAAATAAAAATTGGAGACACATGATCATTCCACAAATAAAAATTAAGGTTAATATCATCATAGATAGATAATATATATGCGGATCCGTTGTTTATGCTATGAAGCATAATACTTGGGATTACGGATTTTGTTTTCCAAGATAAAAAACCAAGCAAAACGCCTAATATGTATATCTGAATAGTCCAAAATGGATTAAAGTGTATCATCGCAAAAAAGAGGCTGGTTACAAGAACAGCGCGGGTTATGTCTTTCCAATATTCTTCTAAAAATTTCTGTAAAAATCCACGAAAAACTACTTCCTCTCCGACGGGAGCTACAATAACAACAGCTAGAAAAAGAAACACATATCCAAGCATTGAATCAGGTTGCATTATTCCACTCAAATCAATTATATAATCAGGGGTAGGTATAATTTGATGTATTATTCTATCTATTGTATCAATGATAATTAATACTCCAGTACTAAATATGAATGAATATTGAATAGTCTCTAGAGAAACCATCTTTATTCTTAACGATTCAAGGATGGGCCTTTGTTTAATAGTTAAAAAATAAAGTGGCGGCACAAGTATGATTCCTTGGCCTAAGAAAAAAGAAATATAAATATATAGTTTATCTGTTTGTTCAGGAGAAGACGCAGAGATCCCCATGATTAATCCGCCAACTGTAAACGCAGAAATAATCGACAAGATGACGATGCCAAATACGGCTCCAATGCTTATTACATTGTTCATGATAATCAGGCTCCTGAGGATTCATACTTCGGAACTTACATCGTACATTTTTTATATAGAAAAGATGATTTATTTTGTTAAAATGGCTTGGAATAATGAAAATATAGGTTGTTTTGATAAATCAGTAAGATTATGTTTCATAGCAGTAAATAAAGATTTAAAAATATTAACCAGCACTATAAATGGGGCATCAGAAATGATGCCCCGTTTTATTTAATGGCTATATTTTTCATTAATATTGATCCAGCTATTGCAAGATTCAGTGATTCCCCATGTCCTAGTTTTTCAATTGAAATAAGCTTATTCATTTTATTTTTTATTGATATATCAATCCCCCTTGATTCGTTTCCCAAAACTAGAACAATTTTTTTATTACGATCTGAATTTTCTATTTGATCAGGACCGTTTTGATCTGCTCCTATTATTAAATATTTATGCTCAAAATAGATTTCATAGTCAATATCTTGATAAATATTTAAATATGTATGTGCTCCTACAGCAGAACGAACAACTTTGGGGTTTAGTGGGTCTGCAGAATTTTTTGATAGAGCAACATTTTTTATATTAAACCAAGCAGCCGATCTTAGAAGCGCCCCTAAATTCCCAGGGTCTGATATTTCATATAGATATAACCACCTTTTTGAATCATAGTCTAAACTAGGCATGGGTTTAAACATGCAAATTCCAATAATTCCTGGTGGTGTTTTTGTGTCGGATATACTCTTCATATCCTTATCCGTGACGATACTATAAACAATGTTTTGTTGATCGCATAGCTGCGGTATCTTTTTATTGATTATAGAAAAATCTTTATTCATAAATATTTCTTTAACCTGGTTGCTGCTATTAATATAAGATTCAACACATCGGGCACCCTCAATTATAAATAGCTGTTCTTTTTCACGTCCTTTTTTAGTTTTAAGAGTTAGAATTTGTTTAATTCTGTTATGACTTATCATATAATCAAATTTTTTATCTATAATAGATGCTAAAAATAGATAAAAAACACCAGTAAAGCACTTGGTCGAATCAATGTAACCAAGTAATTTTATTTTAATGAAAATGATATACAATTTATGAGTAAGAATATTCCAGATATAGATAAAGATATCTCCAGCTGGTATAATAAAATAGTTACGAAAGCTGGTCTAGCTGACTATGGTCCTGTTAAAGGGACAATGGTCATCAAGCCGTATGGGTTTCAGCTTTGGGAAAATATAAAAGAAGTTTTTGACGCAATGATTAAAAGAACTGGACATACAAACGCTTATTTCCCATTATTAATTCCAAAATCGTTTTTGGCCAAAGAGGCTGAACATGTTGACGGCTTTGCGAAAGAATGTGCCGTTGTAACTCATACCAGACTTAAGTCTATAGATAATGATATAGTAGTTGATCCAGAATCTCGCCTAGAAGAGGAGGTTATAATTAGGCCGACCTCTGAGACAGTTATATGGTCTATGTATAAAAAATGGATACAATCTTATAGAGATTTACCGATTCTGATAAACCAATGGGCTAATGTCGTAAGATGGGAAATGAGAACCAGACTATTTTTAAGGACCACAGAGTTTTTATGGCAAGAGGGACATACGGCGCATCAAAACAAGGAAGAAGCCGAAAAAGAAACTCTAGATATTCTTGAGCTTTATCGAAAATTAGCCGAAGATTATTTAGCTATTCCAGTCTTTACTGGCTTGAAAACTGAATCGGAAAAATTCGCTGGAGCTGATAGAACCTATTGCATCGAGGCTATGATGCTTGATAAAAGAGCTCTCCAGGCAGGAACATCACATAATCTAGGACAAAATTTTGCTAAGGCTTTTGATGTAAAATTCCAAACAGAAGACAATAAAGAAGAGTTTGTTTGGGCAACAAGTTGGGGCATAAGTACACGACTTATTGGTGGTGTAATTCTTGCACATGGTGACAAAAAAGGGCTCAGAATACCACCAAACATTGCGCCAATTCAGGTAGTGTTAATTCCTATTTTTAAAGAGGCTCAGCAAAAAAAAGAGATTGAACAGTATATTCATTCTATAATAAATAGTTTAAAAGATAACAGAGTGCGTTATTTTGTTGACTGGAGTGACTCTTCACCTGGATATAAGTTTAACGAGTGGGAAATGAAGGGCGTGCCAGTCAGAATGGAAATTGGTCCAAGGGATGTTGAATCAAATAAAGTTGTTTTATCCCGTCGAGATAATGGAGAAAAATATTCGATATCATGTGATGAATTGAGCAATAAAATAAATGAACTTCTAATAGATATTCAAACTAGCTTATTAAATCAGGCTAAATTATTTAGGGATAACAATACTCACGCGGTTCAGTCATATGAAGAGTTTAAAAATATTATTGAGTCTGGTGGATTTATCAGATGTGGTTGGGATGGTTCAGAAAAAACTGAATCAAAAATAAAAGAGGAAACCAAGGCAACTATTCGTTGTATCCCTTTTGATGAAAACCCAAAAAACCTTAACTGTATTTACTCTGGGGAGCCTGCTAAACACGAAGTAATATATGCTAAGGCCTATTGATCCTAATGGGTCAAAATGATTGTTAATACGACTGCGATCGTTTTAAAAACCTTCCCCTATGGTGAAACAAGTTTGATTTCAAGATGTTTCACCAAAGAGAAAGGAAAAGTTTCATTTATCATTAAGGGCGCCCAATCAAAAAAGAATTTTATAGCCCCATATTTTCAGCCTCTTAGTCATATTAAAATTATTTATAATGAAAAAGAAAAAAGGGAGCTACAAATTGTTTCAAAAGTTAACTTTGTTGATATCTGGTTAAAAATCTCTTCTTCATTAAAAAAGATGACATTGTTACAGTCAATCCTTGAAATAACAGACTTTACATTAGAAAAAAATGATCCCCATCCTGCATTATTTACAATTTTAATTGATGTTATTAGTTATTTCGAAAAAGGAAGTCTCGATCCAAGCCTTGCCTTTTGGTTTTATGAGTGTGAGCTATTATCTGAAATGGGTTTCAGGATTGATTTAATGAATAATGAAATAAATGAATATAGCTTTCCTGATCCTGGGGAAGGAGAAAACAGTTTAAAAGTTTTGCAATATTTGATAAACAGACATCTTGAGCTAATAATATTTGATGAAGTTTCAAAAAAAGATAAAAAAATAATATCTAACTATCTCTATCAGCAATTATGTTATCATTTTGAAGGGTTTGATCGATTGAAATCATTTAAAGTCGCTAGAGATGTTCTTAATAGCGTATAGCGAATACTTTTATTAAGGATTGCTTTAATATTAAATATGTATATTTAAGTCATACTATGAAATATAGATTACAGTTTAATCCTGCAGAGGCTGCTTATAAACCTCAATTATTTACAGATGCTATTAAAATTTTGGTGTCCGTTAATTTTGGTATATATATACTACAATCAGTTTCTGGTAAAGAAGATGTCTTCTTCAGGTTGTTTGGACTAGTCCCCAGTACTTTTATATCAGACTTAATGCTCTGGCAGCCTTTTACTTATATGTTTTTTCATGCCCCTTTTTATACTTCTGTTGGCATATCCCATATTTTGTTAAATATGCTTGGGCTATGGGTTTTTGGAAGAGAGCTAGAGCAAGCATGGGGGAAAACGAAATTTCTTAGATATTACTTTATTACAGGTATTGGCTCAGGTTTGATAACATATTTTTTTCAGATGAGTTCGGATAATCCAGTTATTGGGGCTAGTGGCGCTGTATATGGAATTCTACTAGCGTATGGTGTCTCCTACCCAAATAGAATCTTATATATATGGGGATTAATTCCAGTAAGATCATTGTGGCTTGTTATTATTATGGGGTCAATAGCTTTTTTTGGATTACTTGGGAATGCTGATGGTATCAGTCATGTGACTCATATCTCAGGCATGCTTATTGGATATGTGTTGCTCAAAAAGAAATGGAGATGGCATGATATCTGGTTTGCAATACGTAAAAAAACTATTGAGTTTCAGGTTCAAAGATATGAAGAGAAATCTATAAAAAAGAAAATGCTTCAAAAAGACATTGATGTGATCTTGGAAAAAATTCAAAAAGTTGGTTTTATTGGGCTATCAGATAAGGATCAAAGTAAATTATATGAGGCCAGTAAGACTATATCAAAAGATGGACAAAAAGATTAATATTAAACTTTAATTAAAGTGAGTCGTTTATGAAATCAGAATGGGATTTTGGGACCGTCATAGGTTTATTAGCGGGAATTATTTGTATTTTTGTGGCAATGGTTTGGCCCGAAGGTGATACGGTTATTATCATTCCCACTGAAGGCAAGGGATTCAGGTGGGAACAATTAGCTTGGTTTTTTCAGCCTCAATCAGTTTTCATTGTGGTTGGAGGAGTGTTATGTGCAACGCTTGTTAATTATCCACTAAAAGCAGTCCTAAGCCTGGGGTCCGTATTTAAAAATGTTATTTTGTCTGAAAAATTTGATTTTACTGGTATGATAGATAATATTGTGGTTTTAGCTGAAAAAGCTCGTAAGGATGGACTTTTATCTCTAGAAGCTGGCCTAAGTGATATTGATAGCGTTTTTCTGAGAAATGGTGTAGAGCTAGCTATCAATGAACGTGACACTAGCCGATTAAGAACTTTTTTATCGATGGACTTAAATAATATTTCTATTCGTCATATTGGAGCTCAAGAAATAATATTATACATGGCCGCCTATGCGCCTGCTTTTGGAATGCTGGGAACGGTTCTAGGGCTAATTATTATGATGAATAAGTTTCAAATGTCAGGAGAAACATCGTCCATAGATTTTAATGTGGCTGAACAGTTTGCATCACTTCTTTCGGGGATGGGAACCGCGTTAATAACGACCTTTTATGGAGTGTTTTTTGCGAACATGGTTTTTCTACCGATTGCTGGAAAGCTCAAACGAAGGTCGGAGAATGAGTTGATGTTAAAAAATATCGTTTTAGAGGGAATAATTAGTATACATGGCAGAGAACATCCTATTCTAATTAGAGAGAAATTGATGACCTTTGTCGCCCTCTCAGAAAGAAAAATGCTTGAAAAGAAAGAGGTATAAGTCTGGAACTTAGAAAGCCAGTATCGCAAGAAGAGGCCAGGGCAAAGACTACTGCCTGGGCACTTACTTTTGCCGATCTAACGACTTTGTTATTAACCTTTTTTGTTTTGCTTTTGGTTATTCTTAATGATGCTGAGTCACATGTAGACCGCTTGATTAATATTATACTAGATGAAACAGAGAAAGAGATGAGGCCTTTAGACCAAAGTAATTTGGTAGAAATAGAAAGAGTAACCAAAGGAATAAAAATCACATTAACCGGGGCAAAATTATTTAAGTCTCTATCAGCAGATTTAAGTCCTGAGGCGGACCCAATTCTAGTCCAAATTGGAGGCCTAATACGCACGTCTACCTTAATGAATCTTAAAACGCAAGATCGTTGGGAACCGCTATTTGAATACATTGAAAGAGCAAATGATACCCTAAATATTGAGGTGCGATGTGAGGGACATACAGATGATAAACCTATTCCAATGAATTCTAAATTCAGAAATAACTGGGAACTAAGCTCTGCAAGATCTTTAAATCTTGTACAGCGTTTGAGCGAACTAGCAGAAATGGATCAACATTATTTCTCGGCTCTTGGCTATGGAGAGTTCAGACCAAAACGTGATGTAACGAAAATAAAAGATAGAGCAGAGAGAGAAGAGGCACGCGCAGAAAATAGGAGAGTTGAAATATATTTTGATGCGTTCATAAAATCAAAAAACGAAAGTTTTGAGAATATATAGAAATTTTATTGCTATACTTTTAGTAGCCTATTCATTTTTATTTTGTATAATCTCTGCACAGACCGATCTTGATGATTATGATGATCCCACTCAGGATTGGATTTTTGGAGAGGCTCCTGAGCCAAAGTGGGTGACCGCTCTTATAAAGGGCTCACATAGCATTCCTGAAGACACAGAATTTATTCTTAGTATCCCAGTATCAGAGTCACCAGTAACCTACGAAGCTATGGTTGACAGCAATGCTTCATTTGAAAGAACTGACAGTCATCTTATTATTACCCCCAAAGAAGATTTCCATGGCTATATCTTTGTTGATCTTAAACTTGATATGAGTTTTATATTAAAAGTAATACCGGTAAATGATATTCCCATGCTTGCTGATATAGAAACACAGTCTATCGAAGAAGACTCGGAGCTCTCATTAACCTTATTTGCAATAGATATGGATGGCGATAATCTAACTTATGGTGCGACGATAGATGGCCATGGGACAGTGGAGACTGAAGGAGATATGTTAACCGTTATCCCAGATCAAGATTATAATGGACCAATTCATGTTTCAATTGCCGTTTCTGACGGTCAAGACACAGAGGAATCCAATTTTAATATCCAAGTCACTCCAATAAATGATTCCCCCGTACTTGATTCGATTGATTCTAAGTCTATTGTTGAAGACAGTTATTTGCAGTTATCACTTTCAGCAACTGATGTTGATGGCGATTTTCTTACATACAGTGCAGCCGCTGGGGAAAATGCAAAAGTAGAAATAGATGGGGACCAATTACGTGTAACACCTGTAAATGATTTTAATGGAACAATTAATGTTATGGTCAAGGCCTACGATCAATTTTCAAGTGATTCATTAATGTTTTTGGTTGAAGTTTTACCAATGAAAGATGCTCCAAAATTGGCGAAGATTGATTCCATGTCTATCTTTGAAGACAGTTATTTGCGGCTATCACTTTCAGCGACTGATGTTGATGGCGATTCTCTTACATATAGTGCAGCTACTGGGGAAAATGCAAAAGTAGAAATAAATGGGAGCCAATTACGTGTAACACCTCTAAATGATTTTAATGGTGACATAGATGTTTCAGTATATGTAGATGATGGGACATCAAAGGACAAAATAAAATTTGTTTTAAAGGTAATCCCTGTAAATGATGCTCCTGTTCTAACTTCAATTATACCTAACGCAAAAAAAGAAAAAATAAATATACAGATGCTAGCCACTGATATTGATGGAGATAGCTTGATCTACAGTGTAAACACTGATGCCAGTGCTGATGTAACAGTGAAAGATAATTTATTAACTGTCAAACCGAATAAGGATTATGAAGGGACAGCCCCACTAACCTTAAAAACATTTGACGGCTCTAGTTCAGTAGACACAAATATAACACTTATTAATCCCATACCGGGGGTCTTAGCTATCGCCCCTCAGTCTATGAAAGAAGACACGGAGCTTATATTAAAACTCACAGCTAAAGATATTGATGGCGATCGATACACATTTAATTCAAAAGCCAATAAAAATTCAGAAACTGAAATAATTGATGACAAACTTATTATTAAACCAGTAAAAAATTATTTTGGGAAACTAAGAATATTATTAACAGTTTCGGATAATAAAGATTCAACAAATTTTGATTTTGGGATCAATGTTTCTCCGGTAGAAGACCCACCAATAGCAATAGCAGGAGAAGATATAAAAATTAGTGATGGTTGCAACACCAGTTTTACATTGGATGGAACAAAATCTTGGGATCCAGATAATGATGAATTAAAATTTAATTGGTTATTGTTGGATCAAAGTAAGCCAATGGTATTTGACACGTCTGTTGTAAAATATACTTTTTCTGATTCTACTGTAGATAAAGATTTTATATTTGTCCTGACAGTGACTGATATCACCGGTTTAAATGATCATGATACTATATTAGTAAGCATCATCAATGATAGCCCGCCTATTGCAGATGCAGGTATTGATTTTATTGCACCAATTAATAAAAAAGTTTTTCTTGATGGTTCCGGATCTAAAGACACTGATAATAAAATTGAATATAATTGGACTATTGTTGATAATGATATTTCCTTAAGTGAGGTCGAATCTAAAAAACAAAACCCATATTTTTTATATCCAAGAAATTTAATTCAAGATAAAACCTACACCTTTGTTTTAAGTGTTGGAGACAATAAATCTTATTGTGAAAATAAAGACAGGGTTTTAGTTACTTGTAAGAAAAATGTGGGCATTGCTAATGATGTAAAGTTTGAATTGATAAGGGCGAGCAATAAAGATAATAAAGTATTTATAGACTTAGATATAACCAATCAGCAAAATTGGCCATTAGATTTTGCTGCTATTACTCTTGTAAGAGTTGAAAACGAAATAAAGCGACAGGGGCAAATAGACCCCTATAGGGGGAAAAATACTGTTAAATATGGTATAGAAAATGGAGAAACTGTTGGTGTTGAATTAGTATATGATTTTGAAACACCTCCAACTGATATAAGGATACTATGTAAACCTAATATAAAAATCTTATCTGATTCTGTTATGTATGTATTATCTTTCTAATATATTTGTATAGTCATTTATTCAGTTACAACCTTAAAAATTTTTTCTCCTGGTTTGACCATCTTGTATTTTTCTCTGGCCATTTTCTCAATATAGTTTAAATCATTTTCTATTTTATTTTTTTTCTCTTTTGCTTTTTCTCTTTCGTTCCTTAGTTGCGTAATATGTGTCTGTATTTTTTTTCTCTGGCTTTTGATTTTATAAAGTTTGAGCAACCCATGGTCCCCAAAAATAAAAACAATGATAAGACTCAAACATATTAGGAGCACCAAACCTTGAATAAATTGTTTTTGTGTTTTTGCTATAGAACCTGACTTTGATCTTCTTGTTTTTCGTTTGTTGAAAAAGCTCATTTATTATTGCCTAATAAATCTATGGTGGCTAGCATGGATTTATCCCCTAATTCTTCTTCAATTCTTAATAGCTGATTATACTTGGAAACCCTATCACTTCTTGATGCTGAGCCTGTTTTAATTTGACCCATCCCCATTGCAACTGAAAAGTCTGCGATAATAGTGTCTTCTGTTTCTCCTGATCGATGCGAGATAATTGCTCCATATCCAACCTTTTTTGCGAGCTCTACTGCTTGTATGGTTTCGGTAATAGTCCCAATTTGGTTTAGTTTTATAAGTATTGAGTTCATTGATTTTTCATCAATTGCGCGTTTTAATCGATGAATATTGGTAACGGTTAAATCATCTCCAACTATCTGAATGTTTTCACCAATTTCACTGTTTAGCTTTTTCCATCCTTGCCAGTCGCTCTGGTCTAGACCATCCTCAATAGAGATAATGGGGTATTTATTTACAAGCGTTTTTAGATATTCAATCATTTCATCAGATGAATAAAATTTATTTTCAGACACTAGGCGGTATAATCGGTTATCAAATAATTCGCTTGCCGCTACATCAAGTGCAATAAATATCTCTTCTCCAGCAGTATAACCAGCATTATTTATGGCTGTTATAATTATTTCAAGTGCTTGCTCATTTGACTCTAAATCAGGGGCGAACCCCCCCTCATCACCAACTGATGTGTTTAATCCTTTTTGTGATAATTCTGATTTTAATTGGTGAAATACTTCTGTACCCATTCTTAGAGCCTCAGAAAATGTCTTTGCACCAATAGGGAAAATCATAAACTCTTGTATGTCGACCGTATTATCAGCGTGGCTCCCACCATTTAAAATATTCATCATTGGCACTGGCATCAGCGGATTATTATTGATAGACAAATATTCATATAAAGGACAATCATTTACTTTTGCTGCTGCTCTACAAGCGGCCATTGATACTCCAAGTATCGCATTTGCACCCAGCCTAGACTTATTATCTGTGCCATCGAGTTCAATCATAGTTTCATCAATATTTAATTGATCATTTACATCAACACCAATAAGTGCTTTATTTATTTCATCATTAATATTATTTACTGCAGTAAGCACTCCCTTTCCTATATATCGGGTTTTATCATTGTCTCTTAATTCCATCGCTTCAAAATCACCAGTTGATGCCCCTGAGGGTACTGCTGCTCTGCCCAGTGTATTATTCTCTAGAACAATATCAACCTCAACCGTAGGGTTCCCCCTAGAGTCTAATATTTCTCTAGAAAAAATATTTTTTATGTGAGAATTCATTAATTAAAGTCTAAAATTGATTAACAAAATTAGATTTGATGAAGTTTGATAAACAAATAATATAAACTTGCAACTCATTAAAGGAACAATTAATGTGTCAACCTGTTTAATAATTTTATGTTTACCGTAGATAAACTTTCTAAAGACAATTATGAGCCATGGGACAGCTTCGTAAAAAATGCTAACAATGGTACAATATTTCATCTGAGGAAGTTTTTTAGCTATCATCCTAATAATAGATTTATTGACCACAGTATTGAATTTTATAAAAACAATTCCCTTTTTTCTGTTTTTCCTGCCGCTGAATTAATGACTAATAAAAAAAGATTATTAGTGTCTCATCCTGGAGCTACAGTAGGCTCATTTGTTGTATCTGAACATCTTTCAATTAGTGATTCATTCAAATTAATTGAAACACTTCTTAAATATGCAAAAGAAAAAAAATTTGATGGAATTAGATTGACGTTACCGCCTATATTTTATCAAAATCGCGCTTCTAACTATATTGATTATTCATTACTAAAACATGGGTTTGAATATGTTAAGCGTGAAGTAACCAGTACATTGTTTATTGAATCTGACAAAGGTAGCATACTAAAAAAATTTAGACCATCTCACGCGAGAGCTGTAAGAAAGGCTGAAGACATAGGCGTTGAAATCAAAATCACGAATCAGGTAGATGAATTTTATAATATTTTAAAAGAAAATTTGAAAATCAGACATGGTGTTAACCCAACTCATACACTAAAAGAAATTTATAAGCTTATTGAACTTTTCCCAGATTCGATAAATCTTTTTGGGGCCTTTTATAAAGGAGAAATGATAGCAGGTGTATTAAACTTTATAATCAAAGATGATGTTGTTCTTGCTTTTTATATAAGTCATAAGGAAGAATTCCAAGAGCTAAGACCTTTAAATCTTTTATTTTATTCAATTTTTACTTGGGCCCTTAAAGAAAAAATAAATGTATATGATTTTGGAATTTTTACTGTAGAAGGTGACCCCAATATGGGTCTCGGTAGGTTTAAAGAGAATTTTGGGGCAAGTGGTATTTTCAGAGATACTTTACAAATCACACTATAAGAGAAATGTCAATAAAAAGTCTAGGAAAAGAGTCATTGATCTATGGCACAGGTCACGTGCTGGCACGTTTGATTACGTTTTTACTTCTACCAATATATACTCATGTTTTTTCTCCTGAAGAATATGGTGTTATCTCATTGGCATATGCATTTATGGGTTTTTCATTAATGTTGTATCGTTATGGAATGGACACTGCATTAATGAAATATTCTGTCCAATTAAATGGTAATAATAAAACAGCTCACATTTCTTCTATTTATGTTTTGCAATTATTTAGCTCTATAATTTTTTCTGCTATCTTATATTTTGTTAAGGATTATGTTTCTGAACCTGTTCTCGGCATAAAAAACCCCAACTGGATTATTATTTTATCTGGGATACTTATTTTAGACAATTTATGGAATCATCATGTGTTATTGCTCAGGTCAGAGAACAAGCCAGTTTTGTACATATTTTTTAATCTCGGGAATGTTATCCTAACAATGATGGTTAACATTATATTTGTAATTAAATGGGAGCTAGGTATTGAGGGGGTATTGCTATCCAACCTAACTGTATCTGGTATTATTTTTATTTTATCACTTCCAATCATAATTAAAAGAATAAATATATCTCTAATAAAATCAAATATCATGAAGGATATTATAAAGTTTGGACTGCCTTTTTTACCGGCTGGGGTATTCACAATGATTATGGAACTTTCTAATCGTTATATACTTGATTGGCTTGAGGGAACTCATGCTGTTGGACTTTTTTCTGCTGGATACAAACTAGGAATATTTGGTCTGGTTGTAGTTATGGGGTTTAACATGGGATGGACACCATATTTTTTAAAACGGATTAAAGAAGAAAACGCTAAAATAGAATTCTCTTATATTGCATCCTTATTTCTCGGCCTACTAGGTTTTGTTGTAATAATAATATCTATCTGGGTTCCTGAAATAATGCGCCTGAATATTGGTTCAAACTATTTAATCGGACAAAATTTTTGGGCGGCAGAAAAAATTGTAGCAATTGTCTTAATTGGCTATTTCTTTTTTGGCACATACGTGATTCAATTACCCGGGGTTTATGCAAGTGAGTTAACAAACTGGATACCTATGTTTAGAGGTATTGGGGCAGTTACAAATATTTCTTTAAATATAATATTAATTCCTAAATACGGTGTCCTCGGTTCTGCCTGGGCAACGGTTGCTGCTTTTGCTTTCATGTCACTTTCAGTTTTTATAAAATTATTTGATATATATTATGTTAAATACAATTGGGCTGCCTTGTTTTATCCAGTTGTGTTTATGTTAATAATATTTTTCCCGATTCATTCTTTAGTCTCTCGCTTAATTATTGCTATCTGTTATGGGCTAGGCTGGTATTTTTTAGCGATAAATAATAATGAGAGAATGATGATTAAAGGTTTATTTAGTTGATAGCTATTGTATCATGCTCCCATTATCCAGATGATGAAAGGATTTATCATAAGGAAATAAAAAGTCTTTCAGAAAAAAATTTTAAGATAAACTATTTTACTCTTTCAGACTCTGAGGTGCTTTTATCCGATAAGCATATAAATCATACAAATTATAGTAGATCAAAATATTCTATTAAAGAGTATATAAAATTGATTGAAATCAAACTTAGTAAAATTAGGACTAAGGTAATTCATATTCATGAACCTGAGTTATTCCCACTTGCTATAAATATAAAAAAATTATCTGGCGCAAAAATTATTTATGACGTTCATGAAGATTATCCTTCTATGATTTATACTTTTTCAAGATGGAATAAGTATATAAAGTACTTAAAAGCAAAGTATTGGATTTTGAAAGAGAGATTGTTTTTATCATATGTGGATGAGGTGATTATTGCTAGCCCAACGATAATTAACTCTGGTTTTAAAGCTCAAGGTTTTAATCCAATTTTATTAGAAAACTTTCCATTAAATAAGTTTTTAGATGGAATTGATATTCGTACTAAGCGAAAAAATTCACTTATTTATCATGGTAACTTTGGTCCAGAGAGGGGTATAGTTGAACTGATTAAAGCTATGCCTAGTGTTATCAAAAGTATCCCAAGTGTTTCTTTGTCTTTATTTGGTGGGTTTAGAACCAGTGAGTATAAATATGAAGTAAAAAATACGATAAACTCCTTAGGACTTAGGAGTTATATAAATCTAGAAGACCATATATTACACGAAGATATTTGGAAACAGCTTGGAAAAAATATGGTTGGGATAATCCCATTTAATGATAACCCACTTACACAAATTAACACCCCAACGAAGCTTTTTGAGTTTATGGCAGCTGGATGTCAATTGGTTATGCCCGATCTTCCTCCTATAAAAAGATTCGATATTAAAGGGGCTAAATATTTTAAAGCAGGAGATATTAATGGATTAGCAAATGCAATTATAGATGCGATTAATAATATCAACAAAGAGGATATAAAATATAATCAAGAAAAAATAAATTCTGTTTATAACTGGGAGGCTAATTGTTATAAGCTAATAAAATTGTATGATAGGGTATTATCATAAAAATACTATATATATCTCCAGAAAATACCGTTGGAACAATGAGTTTATGGAAAAAAGCTCATGAAATGAACGGGAATGAATGTGACTTTATTACCTTTTATCATAACCCAAACCAATCTGATGCAGGAATATGTTTAAATCTCCCTCTAATATCGACGGACTCATGGTATCTAAAATACCGACACCAGTATTACAAATATTATAGAGGGGAGCTAGGGGACTATCAAGAGAAGGGAGGGTTTCCCCCAACATGGGAGCCAAATTCATTATTTGAAAAATTATTTTTTATTACAAGAGATTGGATTTGGCATTATTATATTGATCCAGCTATAAATAAATACAATTTATTTGACTATGATATATATCATTTTGAATGGGGTCTAGATTTATATAGAGACTGTAGGTTTGCTAAGAAATTGTCAATAAAAGGGAAGCCAATTATATGTACTTACCACGGACAGGATATGAGAACACGGGGTGTGGTTACAGATATGGATAAGATCAGCAATTTAAATCTAACCAGTGAGCTAGATCTTTTAAATAAACATCCAAATATTAATTATTTGTTTTTGCCTTTTGATACGGAAACTTATAGAGTAGAAAAAAAGATCTCATCGCCTTTAAGAATATGTCACAGCCCGACAAATAGATATTATAAAGGAAGTGATGATATTATTGAAATTTGTAATAATCTAGATAAAGATGGTCAAATAGAATTTGTATTAATTGAGGGTAAAACACATAATGAGGTACTTGATATAAAAAAATCATGTGATATTTATATAGATCAAATCCATAATCGTGGTGGCTGGGGGTATGGGATGAGTTCAGTCGAATCTTTATCTATGGGCCTAGTTTGTTTAACTGAGTTAGTAGAAGAATACCAAAGTTTTATTCCTGATCATCCTTTTATTATGATCACAAAAGAAAATCTTAAAAAAACGATATTAGAATTGATACAAAACAAAGAACTTTTGATTAATAAAAAAATTGAAAGTAGAAAATGGGTAGAAAAATATCATGGTATTTCAAGTGTGGCCAATTCACTATATTCATATTATGAAGAAAAATTATGGATAAAATAGTATCTATTGATATTATTATTTCTTGTTACAATATCGGAGAAACCATTGAAAAATGCATAATGAGCTTATGTTCTCAATCTTATCCAATAAATAAATATCACTGTTATTTTGTTAATGATGCTTCTACAGATAAAACAGGAGAAATACTGGAAAATTTTCATGGAGAAAAAAATATAACAATTATTCACCACGAGAAAAATAAAGGTTTATCTGCTACGCGAAATAGTGGAATTATTCAAGGTAATTCAGAACTGATTGCTTTATTAGATGGTGATATGACAGTTGAAAATAATTGGGTAGAATCCTTTTTACCTTATTTTAGTAAAAACACAATTGCAGTTATGGGTGATAATATTCCTCCTTCAAACGTAAAATTAAATCCAATGGAAAAATATTATTTTAGCAATATTAGGGGAGCACGTCAGTTTAATGATGGCGATAAGATATCATTTCAATATATGCTTTATGGAAACGCTATGATAAGAAGGCCTATTTTGATTGAATGTGGAATGTTCGATGAAAACATTATAAAATATGGTGGTGAGGATACGGATCTATCAGCAAAAATTTGGGATAAATATCCAAACTCTTTTATTTTTTCAAAAAATTCAACTGCGGTTCATTTCCATAGGCGTACACTTAATAGGTTTTGTTTATCAATGAATATATATGGGAAGTATAATCTTCCTGTTTTGATGAAAAGATATCCTCACTATGAAAAAGAACTTGGTGCCGATTGGATATATTCAATAAAAGGGTATTTATTATTTAATCCAATATTGTACGTGATTATTAAATCAATATATTCTTTTATTCCATTACAAATATTTATTAGATATATGGTAATTCATTCTGTCGTCGCAGGAGTACGGGATTCAAAATAATATCAGATAACTAAATAAATATAGATATTGTAAATGCCCTGAATATTTGTAAATTCGCTCTAAGTAAAGGGATTGACCCTGGTAAAAACTACATACCAATGGACAATCAATTAATAAAAGGATAGGATTGGTTCCTATTCTTAATTTGAAAACCAAACCAAGGAGGTATTGGCATGGCTGATGTAAATGCAACCGTACAAAATGCTGCAGCTGGAATTGTTGGCGTAATAAAAGCACTTATTGTGTTATTTGTTTTCGTTAATATAATCTATTCCACAGGATTTGACCCAATAGGTGGAATCGTAGACCTAGTAAATACATTTCTAGATGGCGGGTTCGCAGGTCTGCTTGCTTTGCTAGTCTTTCTCTCGTTTCTAGGATAAACAATCAAATAGGGCCAATAAGGGGTTTCTTGTTTGAAACTCCTATACACGCCTTTTGACAGGAGGAAAATATGCTCAAAGGTGGATTTGAAACCCTCAACGAGTGGCTTGGGATCGCAACTGATTTACTCAAGTCTCTAGTCGTTATTGGAATCGTTGTCGGTATCCTGTTTGATGACTTTTTCGGTGTAATCGAAGGCCTAGGACGAGTGATGGCGCAGTTTGGCGATGCAGGACTGGCAGGACTCTTAGCACTAATGATACTCGTTATGTGGTACGAAAAAAAGTAAACTGGCATTGATGCCAAAAAATTGCGCCTCAATAATTATTTGAGGCGCAATTGCTTTTAAATATATAATATCATTTTTATCATTTTTATCATTTGATAACTAGAATCTTTCTAGCTTGATTCTAAGATATTATCCCAAAATCAATTCTAATCATTGTTAGTACTTATACTGATGATATTCCTTAACATTATAATAAATTATATTAATTATAGATAATAAAGAATTTGATAAGAATAGACTTAGAATGATTATGTCAAGATTAATATATATATTGATACTTTTTTCAGCCATTTTATTTGCAGATATAAAAGTAATAAATAAATCAATTTCTAAAAACTTCATAATTAAAACATTGAAGGATGAAAAAAAGATATATATATCAACACGAGATCTTGTCTCTGCTTTATCATCTCGACTATATGAAAATCAAGATAGAAAAAAATTAGTTTTATATATTTCTGGGAAAAGGATTAAAATAACAGCTGGCACTAGTTTTTTGGTTATCGATGACGTTCCCTATCAAATGATAGATATAGTTCAAGAATACAATGGTGATTTTTATCTACCCGCAGAAAATTTCTTTGATATCTTGAGAAAAACTGCTGTTCCCGGATTATCTTTTGATAATAGAAAAGCGGTGCTGAATATTGATATTTTAAGTTATAGTGTTAAGTCATTAACAATTGAGCAAAAATCTAATGGTACTATTGTTCGTATAAAGACTCAAAAGTCTTTTTCAGATCGCGATATTAGTTCCTTTATAAATAAACATGGTTGGTTTTATATAACTATTGTTGGTGGAATAGTTGACACTTCTGTATTAAATAAAACAATAACTAGAGGAATAATACATAGGGTTGAGTCCGATCAGATAAACGAAACTGCCCAAATAGCGTTAAAGCTCAGGTCTAATGTAATAAGCCACGAGTGGTATCAAAATAATGATCCTAATGAAATTGTTATCACACTAAGAACCGTTTTAGACAATAACTTAAGTCGTATAAAAAAAGCTAAAGATCGTTGGAAGCTAGATACAATTGTACTTGATGCTGGTCATGGTGGTAAAGATCCAGGTACAAGCGGTAAGTATGGTACAAAAGAAAAAGACATTGTCTTAGACATAACAAAAAGAGTAGGAAGACTATTAGAAAAAAATACCGGTATAAAAGTTATATACACTAGAACTGAAGATGTATTCATTCCCTTATGGAAAAGAACAAAAATTGCGAATGAAGCTGGGGGGAAAGTGTTTGTAAGTATTCATATTAATTCAAACCCAAATAGAAAAGTAAAAGGTTTTGAAACTTATTTGCATTCATATGATAAAACTGCTACAGCTATTGATGTTGCATCAAGGGAAAATGCTGTTATAGAATTAGAAGATAAAAAGGTAAACTATGAAAAATTATCTATGGAAAGAAAAATAACTGCGACAATGGCTAGCAGTATGTTTTTAAAAGAAAGTGAAGCATTAGCAGCTGTGATCCAAGAAGAACTTGATAAAAAACTAACAGTCCCAAATAGAGGTGTAAAACAGGCGGGATTCTACGTTCTTTCTGGTGCCAGTATGCCATGCGTTCTCATTGAAGGTGGTTATGTTTCTAATCC
>Ga0208407_1000421_pt1 | contig 19903 bp, 20 predicted proteins | sample ETNtaG_9_FD_185775 | JGI IMG/M metagenome (GOLD analysis project Ga0208407, IMG submission 185775) | Marine microbial and viral communities from oxygen minimum zone, Eastern Pacific Ocean - ETNP201406SV69 (SPAdes) (version 2) | ecosystem: Environmental > Aquatic > Marine > Oceanic ...
GAAATCGGGGAAACTGCCAAGCCTTTCTTACATTATCCTGCTATTAAATCTGATATGTAGATTAGGTGGTGCCCTTAGTTCCGTCAAGATAATTCTAAAATTTCAATCATTAATTAATACATAATTCGATGTTTCATCTTTTCAAAGCACTAGATATAAAGATCTTTTTTATGATCAATCAAGCCTTATCAAATCCCCTGTTTGATTCTATTATGCCCTTGATAACGGATAAGAATAACTGGGTTCTTATTATTATAGTTTTGTCTTTCTATTTGGCTATAATGAACGGGAGACGTGGACAGATCGCATTCGTAATTTTAATTGTGGTGGTGGGGTTCACAGATTCTTTTTCAACTTTTATTTTGAAACCCTATTTCGGGAGAATTCGTCCATCTCATGAGATCTATGAATACATTAATCTGCTTGTCGCAAAAGGGGGCAAATGGAGCATGCCTTCAAATCATGCAGCCAACATAACTGCTATTGCTGTTGTTTTATCCTATTTCTATGATAAAATGAAAATACCCTTATACTCCTTGGCTATCATCATTGCATTTTCCCGGGTATATGTGGGTGTTCATTATCCGGCAGATGTATTGCTTGGTGGGCTTATTGGTTATGGAATGGCATGGCTGATTCTCACTTTGTGGGTGATAATAAAAATGAGAGAATTAAAGAGGGGCCAAACCTGGGTTTGGTATGAAGGAGATTTACAAAATAAATAGATTAATTTGGCAGAACATCTTTGGGGGGTTTTACGCCAAAAGATGAAAAACCCTCATCACGGCTTGGCATTTTGATTTCACCATGCTTGACTTCAAATTTTTTGATATTATCATTTAGTGCACCGAGAAATGCTTTTGCATGCTGGGGTGCCATGATAATTCTGGAATGGACTTTGGCTTTAGGCACGCCGGGGAGAATCCGAGTAAAGTCTAAGACGAATTCTGCTGGAGAATGAGTGACCACTACAAAATTGGCATATTCACCTGAGCTGACTTTTTCATCTAATTCAATATTGATTTGCTGAATATTTTTTTTTTCTTTATCCATTATAATACCTATGCATTCTTTTTTATTGATGTATCTCGTTCATTAAATTCTTCCCAGTCATCGTTAATCCCATCAAATTCCGTATAATCTTTGATCCCCTGATCTTCTTCTACATTTTTTGGATGAAGTTCATTCTCATAAATATTATAAACGTCTTTTTTCTTTTCGTACTCACTGGGATCGCCTTCCTCTTGCTTGGTTTGATCCAAGTCATCTATATCGTCACTATAGACCTGTGAATCAAAGAAATCTAAATTTTCCACAATACCATTCGCCATCAGAAATTCAAGAAAATCAAGATATTTTCTATTTTTCAGATCAACGCTGCAATTGGGACATTTTAAAGAATCTTTGAGATCAATTTCATCAATTGTATTTTCGCAAACAGGACATATTAAGCCTTCAAGCATTTGTTTTCCCTTCTAAAATCGGCGGATAATATAATTGAGTGCACCGCTATCAGCAAGACTATTACCGATATAAATAATTTTATTTACTTAAGTCCTAATATTCGTTCGATGGTTTCATAATTGGTTTCTAAAAACCCCGTGGTTGACCGTTGGATAACCAGCGTATAAAGTTTGTCTGACAAAGGAGATTGAAACCCAATTTTAACAGGTATATCCAATTCCATTGATAAAAGCGACAAGGTTTGTTCATCAGATTGGTTTAAATCAACCATAGCATCATACCGAATTGATTTTATACGATCCAGAGCTGATTCAGATACAATGGCACCAAGCCAATTCATATCACCGTTGGAAAATGAAATAATATCAGGCTTTAATACATCCGAATAATATTGAATCCCCTCTTGATGTACCACATATCTGACTTGTAGGTTATCATCTACAAAGTCTCTTTTTACAAAATGTGATGCAATCTGAGCATGCTCCTTTTCTGCCGGAAGTAAAAATAATATTTTGGATGCACCTCTACCCTTTTTCCCTATTTTTATTATACGTTCATGATTAAACTTTCTTCGTAATAAAGTATACCACCAAAAAAGAAATTGAGTTCGCCACGGGATTTTCATGTGGCTAATATAAGGAGAGTAATAGCTCGTTAAAACTGCTGTTATGTGGTTATAATTATCGGATAAATTCGCAGATAACATGGATTCAATTTTTCAATTTTCCATTCAAAAATTATATGTCATTAAATAAAAAATTATTATGGGGTGGTCTGGGATGGGTCATGGGTGGTCCCATTGGTGCGATTCTTGGATACGCATTTGCATCCATGAGCGGTGAACAATCGACACAATGGACAGAATCCACTCGAAGAGGCTCATCCTATTCTCAGACAAAACCTGCTGATTTTATGATTGCCATCCTGGTGTTATTCGCTAAGATAATGAAGGCTGATGGACAACTCTTGAAATCTGAACTGGATTATGTAAAAAGATTTTTAAAGCAGCAATTTGGAGTTCAGCAAACCAAAGAGTTCATGATTCTATTTAAAGATATCCTGGAACAGGAATATCCCTTGAAAGATGTATGTCGCCAAATTCAACGTTCAATGGATCATCCCAGCCGATTAGAATTGATTCACGTTCTTTTTGGATTGTCCGCTGCAGATGGGCATGTTCATCCTGATGAAGTTAGTGTAATTCAAACTATTGCTAATTATTTAAATATCAACGCCCGGGATTATGAATCCATCAAAGCTATGTTCGCTAAAGATGAGGCCGCACATTATAAAATTCTTGAAATTGAAAAAACTGCTTCTGATAAAGATGTAAAAAAAGCGTATCGAAAAATGGCCAACAAATACCATCCTGATAAAGTGATGCATCTCGGGGAAGAAATGCAGAATTTAGCCGAAGAAAAATTCAAAGCTGTGAATGATGCTTATAATCAAATAAAAAAAGATAGAGGCATTTCATGAAACTTGAAAAACCAGGCCAATTTCCATATACCCGAGGAATTTATGAAGAAATGTATAATCACCGGCTCTGGACAATACGCCAGTATGCCGGATTTACAACTGCAGAAGAATCAAACAAACGATACAAATACCTTTTAAAAAATGGCGTTATGGGATTATCTATTGCTTTTGATCTTCCCACACAGGTCGGATATGATTCGGATCATCCCATGTCCTTGGGAGAAGTAGGGAAAGTAGGTGTCCCCATATCCAGCCTAAAAAATATGGAAACACTTTTTCAGGATATTCCTTTAGATCAAGTTTCCACATCGATGACCATCAATGCTACTGCACCCATTCTTTTAGCTTTATACATTGCAATGGCAGAAAAACAGGGCGTACCTGCGAACAAACTTCAAGGAACAATCCAGAATGATATACTGAAAGAATATGTGGCTCGAGGCACTTATATTTATCCCCCAATAAAATCCATGCGTTTGGTTACAGATATTTTTGAATTTTGCGCGAGCCATGCACCAAATTGGAATACCATTTCCATTTCAGGATACCACATTCGAGAAGCTGGCAGTACGGTTGAACAGGAATTGGCATTCACTTTTGCCAATGGTATTTCCTATGTTCAAGCGGCCATTGATAAAGGTCTTGATCCTAACCAGTTTGGATCTCGAATTTCCTTCTTCTTTAATTCTCATAATGGTTTTTTGGAAGAAGTTGCCAAATTCAGAGCAGCCAGGAAATTATGGGCAACCATTATGAAAAATCGCTTTGGTGTCACCAATGAAAAAGCTCTTATGTGCAGATTTCACGTCCAGACAGGTGGTTCTACACTCACAGCTGCACAAATTGATAATAATGTTGTAAGAACCACCATTCAGGCTCTGTCTGCTATTCTTGGCGGTACGCAATCTCTCCATACCAACAGCAAGGACGAAGCACTGGCATTACCAACAGATGATGCAGTAAAACTCGCATTAAAAACACAGCAAATTATCGCTTATGAAAGTGGAATCAAAAACTACCCAGACCCTTTTGGTGGAAGTTATGTTGTGGAAGAGATGACAGATAACCTAGTGATAGAGGCAACGAAAATTATTGAAACGATTGATCAAATAGGCGGCTCCGTTTCTGGGATCGAGAATGGTTGGATACAAGATGAAATTTCACGCAGTGCTTACGAATATCAGAAAAATATTGATACAAAAAAACAGATTATTGTAGGCGTAAACAAATACGAAGATCTAGATGAAATTGATCCTGAATTATTGGAAATTGACCCTGAAAAAGTTCATGCCCAAATTAAGTCTGTCACAACTCTGAAATCTTCTCGGAATAACGATCAGGTGACTCAACAATTAAACCGACTCAAATTAGTTGCAGAATCCGATGACAATGTAATGCCTTATATCATTGATTGTGTGAAAAATGACTGTACGCTGGGGGAAATTTCGGATTCATTTCGATCAGTTTTTGGAGAACACGATCCACATTAATTACCGGTGATAAGAGCGGCTTCAATTATATCAATATTGCTCCATCCTATGATGGTTGCACCCATCACATTTGGTTTACTTATTTATACAGGGATTTCAATTTCTGAAAATCCGCATCTTACTTTTTTCATAGCATTTTTCTTTTCTACATTGCTGGCCATTGCTACTGTCATTTATTTAAAAAAACAGGGTATTGTTAGCGATGTGGATGTTTCTATTCGTGAACAACGAGTTCAACCCCTGGTTTATGGAACGATTTATTGTGGAGTGGGATTTCTCCTTTTAAAATATTTGAATGCATCACCTCTTGTCCAAGGCCTTATGTTTTGTTATGCTATTAATACAGCGATTGTGTGGTTTATTACACGAGAATGGAAAATATCTATTCATGCCATAGGGTTGAGTGGTCCTTTAGTCGCTCTTTGGCTTCACGGTTTTCACTATCCAATTATAATGGTAATCACTCTTGTTTTAATTTGCGTTTCCAGAGTAATTCTGAAAGCACATACGCCCGCACAAGTAATCGCGGGATCAGGATTAGGAATGTGCCTTGCCTATTTAGAACTCACGATTTTATTCTTATAGATATGATTTTTACAAATCTTATAAAAACTAATCTCCGGACAAAACAGTTTGGGAGAGATATCGAATATTACCAACGATTGGGATCCACCAATGACGAATCATGGGAACTCATTCAAAATGGAGAAGCAAGTCACGGGATGATTGTTATTACCGATTATCAAACTCAGGGAAAAGGCAGAGGTGGAAATTCCTGGTTTATGAGCCCCAGTAAAGGACTGGCTCTATCTCTTATTCTTTTAGAGTCCATTTCTTTAGAAATAGCAGGATTAATCCCATTAGTTGCAGGTGTAGCAATGGCAAATACATTAAAAAATCGAGGTGGAACACCTACACTAAAATGGCCAAATGACATATTATTTCACGAAAAAAAAACTGGTGGCATATTGTGTGAAAGCAAGGTATCCGGACAATCAGTTCAGTCAATGATTGTTGGGGTAGGGATAAATGTGAATGAAACTGAAATTGATTTTCCCGATGAATTAAAAGAAACTGCAACATCTCTTTCAATAGAGAGCGGTCATATGCATCAGAGAGAATTGGTGGCAGCAATTTTTACCACTTTTTTCGAACAATACTGGGAAATGTTACAGGAATCTCCTGAAGAAATTATTAATGATTGGACATCACTTTGCGGCCATTTGGGAAAACCAATTACATTCAATATTAATAGAGAAAAACAGATAGGCATTTTCAAAAGAATAAATCACAAAGGTGAGGCTTGTATCACCAATGGTGGTGATGAAAAGGTATATCCTTCAATTATTTTGGAATAATTTTTAGAAATGAAAAAGTTTTTCACATTCCATATACTGCTATTAGAGATTTTTACTGCCCAGGAATTACCATTTGGCAAACCCAAATATTTTGAAATGGAAATTGAAATAAATATTCTCCAGATTGATGTCCAGATTCCATCATCTTTCCCTTTCGATATCATTTCCTCCATTAAACCGTATGAATTTGATAATAAGGATATTTATTTTATTGAACTCCAATTAAATGATAATATACCATTCCATTTTAAACTGATCAACACGCCATTACCAAATGGAATGACACTTTATTTCATTAACCTAATAACCAATGGTTGGGTTGGTCCATATTCAAGAAATATCCTCCATAATCAATCTTCCAATATTACTGGGCAAATGAAAAGTGATCGAGTTTTGATTGAATATTCTGTTCCAAAAGGCACAGAACCCATCTTTCCCGTTCAAGAATTGGTTCTTCCAAAAAGACCTGAAAATTTTGAAGAAACTTTAAATCACAGAGATCCTATTTTACGTGATTTCAGTAATACAATTTTACTTTGTGGGTATTGGCCACCTTCTAATGAATGCATTCGCCCTTTTAGCAAAAATACACTTACCAACCCTGAAGGCTGGGTGGGCGAAAACTGGGAAAATCGTGGATATGATGTGATTTCTTATTTTCCGGAATTCACTCAACCAGATTGTGATAATTGCGGTCAGGGAATAGGCTATTTTGAAGTGGATTATCAGGATACATCCAATGATTGGTGGAATATCGTAGATAGTTTAAATCCTGTGGCTATTATCACTTTCAGCCGTGGATTTATTGATTATAGTTGGGAAATGGAATGGAAATACTATAACCGATTTTATTGGACCGCTGATTTTACTGAGCCCTATTTTCCGACACCAACACCGCCAGATTCTAGCGTAGCTGCAGAAACTCAACGAAATTCATCTCTTCCCATGGATTCCATTGTTACTGCTATTAATTCTGCAAACCTAGGGTTAAATCCTTATATTGATTACAGTGATGGAGCCGGTGCTTATTTATCAGAATTTATGGGATATCATGGTGTATGGTATAAAGCTATGATGGATTCCCTTAATCTTCCGTGTTATACCGCTGGTCATGTTCATGTGGGGGGGCTCATTGAATGGGAGATAGCCCGAGAGGCGGCAAAAGTAACATTAAGAGAAGTAATCAAAATTGTAGATGAATATAAAAATCTTCCCGGCGACATTAATGAAGATGGTGTTGTTTCCATATTGGACATGCTATTTATCGTCTTTCATATTTTGGGAAATATTGAATTAAGGGGAGACAAATTTGTGATTGCTGATCTGAATGCTGATCTGACCGTTGATATTTATGATCTGTTCCTGATCTCAGATATTATTTTAAATTATTGATTTAATCATTAAAACCTGTGTAGGGGTGAAACCTTAATATTAATCTCGTAGTTTTTAAATTTTTCTTTTAGTCTATTCTCAAGATTCAAGGTGCATGATACGATCTCTTTCTGGCTTATGCCTACTTGAATATTTATACCAAATAAAATTACTTGGTGATTTTCCGTATTCACAATTCTAACATCATGTATATCAGCGATTCTTTCATCAGATTCGCATAATAGAGACAACACCTTGTTAACTTCTTGCACTAAAGGATCATTTGGGTGGACTGGATCCATATGAATGGTGGGTTCAACACCTAATGCATCATGCAATTTGTGTTCTACTTCCTCTGAAATATCATGAGCTTCAGCCGTGGATTTATCTGCATCAATTTCCACATGAACGCTAACAAACTTATCATGCCCATAACTGTGAATTGTAATATCATGAGCACCTAATACTCCATTTATTTTCATTACAATATTCCGAATATTCTCAACATCTTCCATTGTAGGCGGTTTACCAATTAAATCATCCACCGCGTCTTTCGCTATTTCAAACCCGGTAAAGATCAAAAACAATGCTACGCCCAGTCCCGCCCAACCATCAACAACTGGATAACCATACTTCCCTGCAATCATTGCAGCAACAACCATAATGCTCGAAATGGCATCAATACGATGGTGCCAAGCATCAGCATGGAGTACCCTCGAAGCAATTTTGGAAGAAAGAAATTCCGCATATCTTGCTGTGATTTCTTTCAAAATGATAGTCACCATAAAGATAAGTATCATCCACCATTCAGCTGCTACTTGTTCAGGATTTTGAATTCTATCAATGGATGCTTCAATGAATTCGATACCAGCGACACATAACAGAATCGCAATAATCAATGTTGCTATGTATTCTGCACGGCCATGTCCATAAGGATGCTCAACATCAGCAGGCTTCTCCGCTTGCTTGAACCCCCAAATCACAACAATCGATGAAACAACATCAGATAAGGTATGGACAGCATCGGCGATTACACTAACTGCCCCTACTATAATTCCAATTAATAATTTAAGAATAAATAAAACGCTGTTTACTAAAACGGAGATCCATCCTTGGAAAACTCCAATTTTAATACGATACATCTTTGCCGATTCTTTTGTGTTAGGGATAAATCGGTTGGTCAGTGCTTCAAACATGGAAATTAAATCATCCCTTTAATTTTATGCAGTTTATTCTCCCCTCCTCGAGCTAAAGCATATTCAAATGACCATTTAAGGCAGGCCGAACCAATCTCTCCATCCTTCCGTAATGCGATATACCCAATTTGAAAATCCGGGTTTCCATTTTGAGCTTTAATAACACGATTTAGTGCTTCTTCGCAAGCCACTGTGGGGTCATACCCTTGTCTCATCAGTTCCACCACAAGAAAACTGCCTGTGGTTTTAATTACTTCTTCTCCTAGCCCTGTGGCAGCGGCACAACCAATCTCATTATCCACAAAAAGTCCTGCTCCGATGATGGGGCTATCCCCCACTCTGCCATGTAATTTATAAGCCCAACCGCTGGTTGTGCATGCGCCAGCAAGATCACCATTCTTATCCTGCGCTAAAACAGAAATTGTGTCGTGGGTCTCATGAGGTGTCATTTCTCGACGATTCTTATCCCATTCTTCCCAAGCTTGCCGAGATTCGACCGTGAGCAGATCCATTTCTTCAAATCCTTTAGATATAGCAAACTGCCGGGCTCCTTCCCCGACTAACATCACATGCTTGGTATCTTCCATCACTTTTCGAGCCACGGAAACAGGATGTTTTATATTTTGTAAAAATGCCACTGACCCTGCATTGCCGTTGGAATCCATAACGCATGCATCCAAGGTAACATTACCCTGCTCATCGGGCAACCCTCCAAAACCTACGGACGTAACGGTTGGGTCCGCTTCGGTAACACGTGCACCCGCTTCTGCTGCATCCATTGCATTCCCACTATTTACTATAGTTTCCCACGCAGCATCATTCGCTGGCAAGCCATGGTTCCACGTGGAAAGAATGATTGGATTATTTTTATTTGTAATAATATTTGAATCTCCAAAAATGACAGAAGGTACTGTAATCCCAATTGCGCCTGTCTTTAAAAAATCTCTGCGTTCCATCAAATTATAATCCCTATTTGTTCAAGGATGAAATTTATAAAGAAAAAATCGAATAAACATAGTTTGGCAGTATCTTTACGAAAAAATTAATTGCGAATCGTTGACAAGCACGCTTCATCATAAAACTAATCACATCTTACATCTAGTATATTGTGATTCCCTATATTCCTATGTAGGGATAACCAAACAAAAAGAGATTATCATGGAAACAAGTTTAGCATTAACTATCATCGGTATTGTATTAACATTAGTGGAAATTATTTTTAATGCAATTCCAAAAATTGTAAATCAAAAAATTATGGGAGACCTAGCCCCAGAAGCAGAAAATCCCGCAGCTGCCTTACGCGTTGCAATTGGAGGTATTTCGATTGCAGTTGGAATAATTGCTCTTTATTGTAAAGATTTTCCGGTTGACCAGGCTAGCGCACTTTTAGTTGCCATGGGAGCCGGATTTATTATCATTATGGCGACAATTATTTCAATGAAGTTCAGAGGATTTAGTGATGAAGTAGCTGTTCCTCCGGTTGTCATGTTTATTATAATGACAATTATTGCGTTTTATGCTTGATCATAATGAAAGGCTAAATGAATAGAAGAGTACATCTTCTTATTTAATTATAAACATATAAAAAGATGTTTTAGATTTATAAAATCTCTTTTGTCTTTAAACGAATCAGAGTGATTTCTGCAGGGACACCGATTCGTAATGGTGGCCCCCAATAGCCTGTTCCTCGGTTCACATAAATTTGAGTGCCATAATGATTGTAGAATCCCGCAATATATGGATTTACAAGTTTTGTCGGATATGTGAATGGCCAAAATTGTCCACCGTGGGTATGCCCAGATAGTTGCAGGTCTGCCCCAGTTTCATGAACAGAATGGATACTGTTTGGTTGATGAGCCAATACAATTTTTGTTATGTTATCAGGCACCGAACGAAGGGCAAGCCCTGGATCAGATTTATGGGCAGGTTTAATTTGATGCGCTGTAAGATCAGTGATACCCGCAATTGCAATCTGCTCACCCGATCTTGAAACTAATTCATTTGAATTAATTAAATTTTTCATACCCAGCCTGTCTGTTTCATCTAACCATAAATCCACACCTGAGTAGTATTCATGATTCCCAGTAACAAAATATGTTCCAAAAGGTGCAATCATATCTTTAAAGGGAGCAAGATCTGGACTTAAGTGCTGAACTGAACCATCCACAAGATCACCAGTTACAGCAATTAAATCAGGATTATGAATTGATATTTTATCTAATACATTTTCCACATAAGGCCTTTTAATTGTTGGACCTACATGTAGATCAGAAATTTGAGCAATTGTAAAATTATTAAAACTTTCTGGAAGTGATTCTAAAAATATATCATGTTTAATAACTGATGGACCTTTCCTGGAATTGTAAAATCCAAAACCAGTGGCCGTACCCGATATACCAATTATACCCAGAGTGATAGACTTTTTAATAAAGTCTCTTTTTGAATTATCAATTGGCTGCTCAGTATCAACTAGATTATTAATAATAGATATGAACTGAATAATAAAATCCTTTGTAAATAAGAGAATAAAGGATAGGGTGAAAAAACCTAGACTCGTATAGCCCAAAAAAGAAAATTTATCAATAATTTTTGATTCATTTCCATTCATTCGGAAGATAATGGGCACTACGGGTAACAGACTAAAAATAAATACCGTAATGTAAACCAATATAGTATAAGGAAAAGAAAGCCCCATTGCGGGTATAGTGCGCCAGGCAACATAACCGTGGATTAACCACAATACTCCTAACGCAATTATAAAAAACATTTTTTATATTTTGTATTTTTGTATCAGAAATTTTAAGAGTCGTACGCAGCCAGCCCAGTCACATCTTGCCCGAGAATCAATGTATGCATTTCATGGGTACCTTCGTAAGTATAAACTGATTCAATATTCGCCATATGGCGCATAGGTGAATAATCTTCCGTAATGCCATTTGCGCCTAATATTCCTCGGGATATTCTGGCAATATCTCTAGCTAATTCACAATTATTTCGTTTAGCCATAGACACCTGTTGAAAGGTCATCTTACCTTCATCTTTCAATCGTCCCAACCGATAAACCAGCAATTGGGCTTCTGTAATCCGTGTAACCATTTCTACCAACTTAGCCTGAGTTAATTGATATCCGCCAATAGGCTTGGAGAATTGTTTTCGCTCTTTGGAATAATCTAAAGCTATATTGTAGCAGTCTATTGCACAACCAACCATTCCCCAGGCAATGCCATACCGCGCTTGTGTTAAACAACTCAGAGGCCCTTTTAATCCTTCAATATTAGGGAGTCGAGCAGAATCAGGTACCCTTACATTCACCATTGAAAGTTCAGATGTAATGGAAGCGCGGAGACTCAATTTTCCATGAATATCACTGGTTGTGAATCCTTCCATTCCCTTTTCTAATAAGAATCCACGAACAAGGCCATCTTCATCCCGAGCCCACACAACAGATACATCTGCCAAGGATCCATTCGTGATCCACATTTTATTGCCATTAATGATCCAGTCGTCACCATCTCGTTTACATCGTGTCGCCATACCGCCGGGATTAGAACCAAAGTTAGGCTCCGTTAGTCCGAAACTGCCGATTTTGGTTCCTGCACCCAGTTCTGGGAGCCATTTGGCTTTTTGTTCATCGGAACCGTAGGCATGAATGGGATACATAACCAAAGCCCCCTGGACGCTTGCAAAGGATCGCAAGCCAGAATCACCCCGTTCCAGTTCATGAAGAATGAGCCCGTAGGCCACATTACTGACACCAGCACCACCGGATGATTCGGGTAAGGGAGACCCCATAAACCCCAATTCTCCTAATTTCGGTACGAGTTCCATGGGAAATGTTGAATTTTCAAAATGATCATTTATTACCGGCATAAATTCTGTTTGTACAAAATCATACGCCGTTTGCTGGATCAGGAGTTCTTCCTCCGTGAGCAGGTCAGTTATATTGTAAAAATCAGGTCCTAATTTTTTCATAAAATTCCCATAAATTTTGACTTTGAAATTACAATTTTATTCCCATTGAATTAGTAAGAGAAATGAGATCTTTATCATCCCAGTTCAATTTTTCGGGATGAGATTTTATTTTGATTAAAATTGTATCCAATTCTTTGGGTGTTACGCTTATTCCCATATGAAATAATTTATTATTAAGTGCAGAATTTCCCGTGTATTTATCAATCACAAAATGACGTTTTCGATGTACCGATTCCGGAGAAATAGCTTCATAAGATTCTGGCTCCTCCGCAACTGCTTTCACATGAAGACCTGATTTATGGGTGAATGCATTTTTTCCAACGATAGGTTTATTTGCACCAGGATCCATCTTCGAAAAAGATCGGACAAGATTGGTCAATTCCGGTACCATAGAAAGCTCCCAGTTTCCATTAATTTTATAAATATTGGTCAGGGCAGTCACCACTTCTGCCAGGGGTGCCAAACCACACCTTTCACCTAAACTATTTACTGTAACATCCACACAACGTGCGCCTGCTTCCAATGCCGATAAAGCATTTGCAGTAGCCATTCCGAAATCATTATGGCAGTGAACATGTATGGGAATATCCAACTCTGAAGCCATTTGGCTAACCAATCCTTTCATTTTTGTTGGTGTTAAACATCCAACAGTATCAGCCAAACTGAATCGGTCTACGCCTGCATTTTGTACCAATTGTCCAACTTGAATTAAGTAATCCAAATCGGTCCGACTGGCGTCTTCAGCCGTAAATCGAAGTTTGAGCCCTTTATCTTTTCCATATTTCACCGCAGTTTCAATTCGATCTAATGCTTCAGGTTTAGTTACATTGAATTTGTGTTTCAAACTCAATGGAGATGTTCCATAAAAGATTCCCATCCATCCAACACCAATGGCTGCAACATCATTGATATCTGATTTGGATGCTCGACCGTGCGCCATTTTCTTCGCTTTCAGATCCAAATCGTTCAGGGCTACAACCGCTTCATATACATCAGGAGATACAGCTGGATGACCTAGTTCGATGAAATCCACACCGAATGCATCTATGCGTTTTGCTAACGCTATTTTTTGGTCTAATGTAAAGGAAACACCCGGGGTTTGTTCACCTTCTCTGAGAGTTGAGTCTAAAATTTCGATTTTTTTACTGATTAACATACCAATTTTCTCTGCTCTTCCATACTCATGGAAATAAGATAGGGATTTTCTTTTTGTAAGGATGAAAATGCTGATTTTGAATTCATATCCAACCAGTTGTTTTCAATCATGATTTGTCCAATAGAACCACCCAAGGCATTGCCAGGACCAAGCAAAACTAATTTATCCGGACAAAATTCCTTTATAGCGACTGTAATTGCAGTAAAAAAATCGTAAGCATTTGTCACTTGATGTCCTAATGTATAGTTGTATAAATCTACAGTCTCTGTACTAAATGGCGACCAAATATGTCCTCTTCCATCGACCAGAGATACTGTTGGTTTTTGAAAAATAGATTGAGGTAATAATTCACATGCTTTTATCGAGATGGATTCCAATAAAGGCGTATGAAAAGCAGCATGAAAAGGCAATTGAAAAGGATAATTATCCTTTTTAGGTAATTTTATTAATAAGGTATCTAACGCTGATTGCTCGCCACCAATAACTAAATATCCACCAAGATAAATGGACACATGAGCACTCACATTTTTGATCTCTGTTAATACTTCTTCTTTTTCAGACTCATCAACGTGCCAATTTTCATCCACAACTGAATATATAATTTGACCACCGATAGTGCCTTCTTTCATCATGGATCCCATAGTACTAATTAAGAAATAGGCATTTTCATGGGTCAAAACTCCACCTAATGCCAAGGCACTATACCATCCCATGGAATTTCCTGTAATGGCAACAATTTCATATTTTTCTTGATTAATAGAAAGAAAGTCAGATAAACTACAAGCGTAAATAAGTGGGGACGCATGTTCCCCCGACATGTGAGTTTTAGTTCTAAATGGCTTCGAATCCAATTCTGTTATCGTAGAATTTCCAACTGATTTTTGCTGTTCATCCATATAAGTAATCTGGGGTTTTGCCGATGCGCCAAAAGCGGCCAAATAACCCGATGTATCTCGCGTATATGTCCCACGTCCTGGACAAATTATTACAATGCGTTCTTTAGCCATTCACTAATTCCAACCCGTGTATAATGATGGATTCTTTACTTGGAAGTGTAGCAGTCGCAGCAATACCAATTGAAATAAAACTATCTTCCGCTGCATGAAGTTTAATATTCAAATGCTTATTACTTGCAGACAATAAGTTTGAAATAAGCCCTTCACCGTGACACCCCGTTTGACGACATTCATCCACAATAAGTACGTTTTCACATGTACCAATGGCATTCAATAATTTTTGAATATTAATATCAGATAGCCAGCGGAGATCTATGACTTTAATTTTTTTCTTCAGCTTTTTTTCAATCTCTTTTTTAGCCTGAAGTGACAAATATAAACCATTCCCGTATGTTATAATTGTAAGCTCCTTTCCATTCCCATATTCTGAAAATTCCCCCAAAGGAATTTCTTCATCTATATCGGGATATTGAAAAACCCATTTTCCATCTTTTGGTTCATAAAGATCTTTCGCCATATAAAGTGCTATTGGCTCTACAAAAACAACGACTCTACCATTCTCATAAGCTTCTCGAACGGCAGTTCGAAGCATTCTTGATGCATCTAAACCATTAGACGGCACTGCAAGAATTAAACCGGGAATATCTCTAAAAACGGTTAATGAATTATCATTATGAAAATGACCACCAAATCCTTTTTGATACGCCAAGCCTGGAACACGTAAAACCATTGGATTCGTAAATTGACCTTTAGAGAAAAAAGGTAATGTAGCCGCTTCTCCACGCAATTGATCTTCTGCATTATGAAAGTAGGCCAAAAATTGAATTTCAGGAATTGGAATAAAACCATTTTGACCAAACCCTATCCCAAATCCAATGATAGATGTTTCATCTAACGGGCTGTTAAATACACGTCGCACACCAAATTGCTTATAAAGATCAGCTGTCACATGATATACACCGCCTTTTTGTGCCACATCTTCGCCAAAGATTAATGTGTTTTCGTAGCGAAGCATTAAATCTGATAAGGTGTAGTTAATCAATTTTGCCATATGATGGGATTGATCCATTCGATTGAATTCTTTACCAAACAGATCCTTTCGAGCTTTCGCTGAAGGCTGCTTTGGTATTTTCCTTGACGATTGATTTCCAATAATGGATTCAATTACGTCTTCAGCCGATTCAAGTTTAGGCCGAAGGGTTGTAGCATCAAAAACGTGGTTTACTTGGTGTCGAATCGATTCATATAGACGCACTATTTCTTCAGATGATAAACAATTGTTCTCAATTAAAATTCGTGAAGAGTGGAGTAATGGGTCATTGAATTCTGTGGCTTCAATTTCTGCCAAAGGAAGATATCCAACCTCAACATCTGAACCTGCATGCCCCATGAGTCTCACAGTTTTCATATGAAGAAAAATGGGCGACCGATTTATCCTGCAATCGTGCTCAACTTGTTGAGATTTAATCATAAGATCAATGAGATGAAGTCCATCTGTTTTCACATACTCCAATCCAAGCCGATTAGAAAAATTTTGCTCAATCCAATGTTCATTTGTTGGCACAGAAATTCCGGTTCCATTATCTTCACAAATAAAAATAATAGGAACATGACCCCCAGAATTGCTGACCCAACTAGCTGTATTAAATGCACTTAGTGCGGTTGCATGGTTTGCACTAGCATCTCCAAAACTGCATAAGATAATACTTTCAGTTTTCAATTTTCTTTCTGAAATGTCTAGATCTTTAGCCCGATCAATAGAAAAAGCAGTTCCCACAGCTTTAGGCAAATGACTGGCAATCGTGCTGGTTTGTGGCGGTATATTGAGCTTTTTACTCCCAATCACTTTATGCCGGCCACCGCTAATGGGGTCATCGGAAGATGCCATGAAAGAAAGGGAAATATCATAAATGGGAGTGGATTCAGGTAATTGTTTAGATCGCTGAATAAAAAATGGGCCACTACGATAATGAAGAAAAGCCATGTCCGTGTAAGGGAAAACTTTTCCAAAAACTGCATTCCCTTCATGCCCAGAGCTCCCAATGGTATAAAAGCACTTTCCTTCATTTTTTAAAATACGCGCTTTCAGATCCATGTGACGACTCATAATCTGGGACTCAAATAGAGAGACCAGTTCTGAAGATCGAATATTGGTTTGTGATAAATGTATATTGGTTCGTGCTGAAGGTAAATGCCCTAATCTTACATGATCTAAAAAATTCTGATCAATTATTTCTTCTCTATTAAAAATACTCATTTATTTCGCCACGAATTCAAAGGAAGAAACCATTATTTACACCATTTGTGTTTTTGTGGTATAAATCATTCAAATCAATCTATGGTCTTCAAAGGAATAAAGATCATTTCCAGCCACAGAGTTCACTAGGTAAAATACTGGACATTATAGCTCAGCGTGATTCGCTTCTCAGTAGTTAGTTTTTTAAACTCATGAGCTTTTCTTTGAATTCCCGGAGTTCCCGAATGTTTCCTACCTCAATCTCCCCTGAATCCCATTTTAATTTGAAATCTAATTCGGAATCTGAACCACCTTGTTTTTGATAGAGCGAGTAGAGGGCAGCTTCTTCGCGTGGTTTGGCTGCATGTAAGGTTGCTGTGAGTTGATAGGCAATGTCTTCTGCAATGTCTTCGATGACACGATGAGGGAGATTCTTTTCCAATAAACTTTGTTCAATCCGTGAAAAACGCATCCCATTCACAACATAATCCTGATAAGCTTCCCAAGCAAACGGTGCAACTGCTTTTACAGATTCCGCCATTGCATCAGAAAAAACTCGTATCTCATATTGTGCGTGACTATCTGATCGTAAGCCAACGAAATGAAGAAGGTTGTGAAGGTCATTTTTCCAATACCATTCAGTATAAAGATTCACTGGCAATATAGACCGTGCTAATTCACGGGCAACACCTGCTTCATTTAATTCTGAATAAATAGCAAAACTTCGCTCAGAAATTTCTTTGAATGAATCCAATACTTTTTGTTTTAATTCTGTCGGGACTTCTCCCATCCGCCCCTGTTTATTCAGGGCACTTTGGAATTGAATATGCTCTGGATCTGGCATATAAAATTCGTCCCGTGCTTCAGAATAGCGGAGTGAGTATTCGTTTATATTGGCTGTCCGATGACGAACCCATTGCCGAGCCACGAAGATTGGCATTTTGCAATGGAATTTGAATTCCACCATTTCAAAAGGTGTAGTATGGCGGTGACGCATTAGATAACGAATAAGGCCGCGATCTTGAGAGACTTTACTGGTTCCTTGCCCGTAACTCACACGAGCAGCCTGAACGATGGCATCGTCACCGCCCATGGAATCCACGAGACGGACAAAACCCTTATCTAAACATTTAATTGCATTTTCTGGTATTTGGGTCATTATTATAGCTCTAAATTATTTTTCGATAGATCATTAAACCATCTCTGACGGGCAAAAGTAATTGTTCTAATCTACCATCATTTTTTATGAGTTCAGCAGTTTCCCTTAGTGCTTTGGCATCGTCATCTTCCAAGGTTAAAACAGAACCACTCCAAAGCATATTATCAAAAATAGCTATGCCACCATTTTTTAATAACATCGTTCCTTTTTGGTAATATTCAGGATACCCTGTTTTATCTGCGTCTACAAACATTAGATCGAAAGAGCCTGCTCTGAACTCTTCCAAAGATTTATCTGCTTCACCTTTGTGAATTGAAATCTTATAATTCACATTTGATTTTTTGAACCAGTTCTTGGCTGTAACAATATGTTTTTTCATCAATTCGCAAGAATGGATCTCTCCATCATCTGGTAAAGCTTCCGCCATTTTTAAAGTGGAATATCCCGTAAACATCCCAATTTCTAAAACTCGTTTTGCGCCGGAAATTTTTATCAACATTTGTAAAAGTCCGCCTACCAAGGAACCGCAAAGCATTTGGGGTTTATCTTCGGTTTCCCAAGTTGTTTTAGACAATTCCTTTAAAAGATCTGTATCATCCAAAGAATAATCTTTGCAGTATTGTTCTATATCTTTTGAAACTAAATGCATTATTACCTAAATATTATTTAATACCTGGAACGTTTTATTCACCGCATCCACATCTCCTGCGATTAAGCCCGGTTCTATTAATGTGTTAGCTTGGTTGTATTTCCGTGGGTTCCCTCTCAGATCAATTAATTTTCCCCCTGCTTCATTAATAATGCAATTCCCTGCACAAATATCCCATTCATTTTTTGGGCGAAGGGAAGCAAAAATATCTGCATGACCTGCTGCCGTAAGCCCTAATTTATACGCTACTGAACCAATGGCTCGCAATTCGCCAAAGACGCCATTAAAGTGCTCCCATAGTCCACGTTGTGTCTCGGAACGACTATTTAATATGACCATTTCACTAATATCCTCTTTTGTCATACATTGAATCGATTCGCCATTTAAATGAGCACCTTCCCCTTTGGCAGCTGTGAACGTTTCTTTTGTGACCGGATTGTATAGAACACCCACAATGGGTATTTCATTTTCGACCAATCCAACACTAACTACAAAATTGGGAACTCCTTCTATAAATTCCTTTGTTCCATCCAAGGGATCAACAACCCAAACACGTTCTTTCGTGAGCCTTTCAGGTGAATCAACTGTTTCTTCTGAAAGCCAACCATATTCTGGACGTGCATCCTTTAAAACTTTTTTCAAATATGAGTCTGCCGCATGATCTGCCGTGGTGACTGGATTATGATACCCTTTATCTTTGATCTCATATTCTGCTTTGTAATAATTAAGAATAAGTCCGCCTGCTTCAATGGCGGCATCTTTTGCCAGTTTTAATTCAGAGTACATTTTGTATTAAAAATTATGGAATAATGGGTGGCTAAATTAAAGTGAAAGAAAAACCAATGGTATCATATATCTTAATAAATAAGATAAGTTGAAGATTGATCAAATGTTAGAAATCTAATTTATTAATATCTCATCTGTAAATACCCAAGAAGGCTCTCCGGCACCGGGATGATAATCGGGACATTTATTCAAATTAATGCCATTCACACGAATATATCGTGTTTCTAAATTTTCAGGCATTATCTTGTAATGAAATATATCCTGTTTTAGACTAAAATCATTGTTAGGATAATATTCGTAAATAGATTCAAAATGTTGTCCATCCAACGAATGTTCTATCTCTACCTTTCGTGGTAAAAAGATCCAAACTACCTGGTTCTGAAGAAACCGTGCTTCGATGGAATTCACTTTTTGCTTTTTGCCAAGATCGATGGTGACAATCATATTTTCTGCTTCGAATCCCTGCCAAGATACATCACGAAAATTGGTGGTCCCGCCTAATCCATTAATTAATGCATCTGAACTCTCTCCAGGATATTTTTTATGGGCACGATTTTTTAGCGTCATGGATTTTCCAATCCCAGTATGATCCAGTTTTACCAACGAAAGAGGAACACCACAAATGGTCGTA
>Ga0208407_1000424_pt1 | contig 19798 bp, 18 predicted proteins | sample ETNtaG_9_FD_185775 | JGI IMG/M metagenome (GOLD analysis project Ga0208407, IMG submission 185775) | Marine microbial and viral communities from oxygen minimum zone, Eastern Pacific Ocean - ETNP201406SV69 (SPAdes) (version 2) | ecosystem: Environmental > Aquatic > Marine > Oceanic ...
ATTTGTTTTTTATGGTTTCTTGCCTGAAAAAAAACAAGCTCTGGCAAACGTTTTTAATAAAATTTCAAAGTTTGATGAAACATGTGTTTTTTTTATATCTCCTAAAAAAGTTAATAAAATAATTCCTGAATTAAAAAAAAACTTTAGTGGTAGAAAAATAGTATTTTGCAGAGAAATTTCAAAAATATATGAAGAATTTATTAGAAAAGATGTTAATGATTTAGAGATATTTAATAAGGAGTTAAAAGGAGAGCTAACGATAGTAATTTCAGAGAAAAAAAGTGACAAAAATTATTCACAAGAATTAAGTGAATCAGATATGATTATAATTAAGAAAATGATTAACAAATTAACTATAAAAGAAATTACTGAAATTATTAGTCAAAATAAAGAGATATCAAAAAAAGAGATTTATAATTATTGTTTGAAATTAAAAAATGAAATTTAAATATTTATTAATTATTTTATTAGGTATAATTTTATCTGGTTGTGTTGGAGTTTCATCAAAGGGTATTTTTGGTACAGGAGTTAGCATTGCTTTTGATCCTCGAACTGTTGGTACCCAAATGGATGATTCAATTATGCAAAAAAATTTAGCTGCACGAATTCTAGTTAAAGATAAAAAATATCTCTTATCAGTAAAATCTAAAGTATTAGATGGAAGAATTTTTTTAACAGGAAAGATTGATAACCCTGAGGAAAAACTATTATTAACAAAATTAGCTTGGGAAACAAAAGGAGCTAGGTCAGTTCGTAATGATATTAAAATAAAAGAAGAATTTAACTTTAAAAGATCTGCAAAAGATATTTTAATAACCTCTCAACTTCGAACAGCATTTATTTTAAATAAAAATATTAAGGCAACTAATTATCAAATCGACACTTATAAGAAAAAAATTTATGTTTATGGAATTGCGATAACTTCTGACGAGAAGGATCTAGTAATCAGTGAAGCTAAAGAGATTTTGGATGTGGAAGATGTTATTGCGAGTATTTTATTACTCGAGGATTTAAGAATTCAAAGAGAGTAATTATTTTTTATAATCAATCACATCTGCAGAATAAGCTGCTATCGAAGCTAAATTAATTAATTCTGATGTAGAGGATCTTAAAGGAGCAATTTCTATTGGTAGCCCAAGGCCAATTAGTAATGGCCCTATAACCTTAGTGTCTCCTAATGTTTTCATCATTTTATAAGATATTGCTGCACTGTGTTGTCCTGGCATAACTAAAATATTTGCTTTACCAACAATTTTTGAGAATGGGTATAGATCTTCATATTCTGGATTTAAAGCAACATCTGGTTGCATATCTCCATCAAATTCAAAATCTACTTTTTTTTCTTTTAGTATATCTACTGCTTTTCTTATGTGTTTAGTTCGGCTTGTAAGAGGTTGACCAAATGTAGAGTGAGAAACAAATGCTACTTTAGGATCAAAACCAAATAATCTTACTACTCTTGCTGTAGAAATTGCTATTTCAGCCATTTGTTCTGATGTTGGATATTCATGAACACTGGTGTCACCAACAAATATAGTTTTACCTTTATAAACAACCATATTGAGTCCAAACATGATTTCTCCATCTCTAACATCAACTACCTGTTTAATTTTTTCAAAAGAGGCACCAAATCGTCTTGTGTTTCCAGTTACAGCACCATCTGCATCACCACAAGCAACCATACTAGTTGCCCATATAACTCTATCATTTCTTACAAGTCTGTCACAATCTCTTTCTAATAAACCTTGTTCCCTTTGAAGTTTTTGAAATAAATGTTTTACATATTTATTTCTTTTCTCTTCATCTTTAGAATTAACTATCTCAATATCAAAATTATCACTGTAACCAATATTTTTAATTTGTTCTTTTATCTTATCTTCTTTTCCAACAAGAATTGGGATACCTAATTTTGAATTTTTAAATGCTATCGCAGCTTTAAGTGTATTTTCATCCTCGCCATCTGCAAATACTATTCTTTTTTGTTTTTTTTTTATGTAAGAATTTATTCCTTGCATTATTGTTACTGTTGGATCTAATCTTTGTTTAAGTTGATCTTTATATACATCAAAGTCGTCAATATTTTTTCTTGCAACACCACTATCCATTGCAGCTTTTGCAACGGCTGCTGGAATTATACTGATTAATCTTGGATCAAATGTAGAAGGAATAATATATTCTTTACCATAATGTGGTCTTTCACCACCCATAGCCGCAACAACTTCATCAGGAACATCTTCTCTTGCAAGTTTTGCAATCGCCTGTACTGCAGCAACTTTCATTTCTTCATTAATTGTTTTTGATCTAACATCGAGTGCACCTCGAAAAATATAGGGAAAACCAATTAAATTATTTACTTGATTTGGATAATCTGATCTACCGGTTGCAACAATTGCATCACTTCTTACCTCATTTATTTCTTCAGGAGTAATTTCTGGATTAGGATTTGCACAAGCAAAAATTATAGGATTTTTTGCCATTGTTTTCACAAATTCTTTTTTAAGAACACCTTTAGCAGACAAACCTAGAAAAACATCTGAACCATTTATTGCCTCTTCTAGAGTTCTTAAGGTAGTTTCAATTGCGTACCTAGATTTCCATTGATCTATACCACCAGGTCTTCCTTTGTAGATTACACCTTTTTTATCCAACATAATTATATTTTCACTTGGTACGCCAGAATTTTTAAACAATTCTGTACATGCTTGTGCTGATGCACCAGCTCCATTAACAACTACTTTTATTTCTTTTATTGATTTACCACTAATATCTAACGCGTTTATTAAAGCTGCTGTTGTTATGATAGCAGTACCATGTTGATCATCATGAAAAACTGGAATATCTAAAATTTCTTTTAATTTTTGTTCAATTATAAAACAATCTGGCGCAGCAATATCTTCTAAGTTTATACCTCCAAAACTTGGAGCAAAATTTTTAATCGAATTAATAATTTCATCAGCATCAGAACAATCTATTTCAAGATCAATCGAGTCAATATCAGCAAATCTTTTAAAAAGCACAGCTTTACCTTCCATCACAGGTTTTGATGCTATAGCTCCTAAATTACCCATTCCTAAAATTGCTGAACCATTGCTAATAACAGCTACTAAATTTCCCTTGCTAGTATAATCATATGCAGCTTCAGGGTTTTTACTAATCATTCTAACAGGAGCAGCTACGCCCGGAGAATATGCCAAAGCAAGATCTCTCTTAGTTGTCATATTTTTTGATGAAATGATCTCGATCTTTCCAGGTTTTTTGTTTTTGTGAAAATCTAGAGCCTCTTTATCAGTGTAGTGGTCGATGTTAGTTTTTTTCATTTTTGATAATTAGGTATACAATTAGGGTAAAATTAAGACTAATATGATTTATGAACATAGTTAAGTCAACAGGCACATTTGGTTTTTTTACAATAATTAGTAGATTACTTGGTTACCTTAGAGATATTCTTATTGCAATATTTCTTGGTACCGGAGTGTTAGCTGATGTTTTTTTTGTAGCATTTAGAATTCCTAACACATTTAGAAGATTATTTTCAGAGGGAACTTTCAATGCAGCATTCGTGCCAAGCTATTCATCCGAGATGATGAAAGGAAAAAAGAAATCAAATGAATTTGCTAATAATATTTTTAATTTTTTATTTTTAGGTTTATTTTTTTTAGTTCTTGTTGTTCAAATTTTTATGCCTGCATTTGTATCAATCATAGCTCCTGGTTTTGTAGAGGATGCAAATAAAATGAATGTAGCAATATATTTAACAAGAATAACTTTCCCTTTTTTATTATTCATAAGTATTGCATCATTTTTTGCTGCAATATTGAATTCTCATAATAAATTTGCAGCCACAGCAGCAGCTCCTATAATTTTAAATGTTGTTTTAATTATAATTTTATTTTTTTCTAAATTTCTAGGTGACGAGCTTGTTTATTATTTATCTTATGGAGTTTCTTTAGCTGGTATTTTGCAATTATTATTTTTATACAAATTAGTAGATAAATTTTATTCTTTAAAATTTAATTTTAAAATAAAAGCTGACAATAAAGTAAAAATATTTTTTAAAAAACTTTTACCCAGCATTTTTTCTTCTGGTGTAACTCAAATTAATATATTGATTGGAACTATAATTGCTTCATTTCAAGCAAGTGCAGTATCTTATCTGTATTATGCAGATAGAATTTATCAAATAAATTTAGCAATAGCAGGTATAGCAATTGGTGTTGTGATATTACCGCAACTTTCAAAACATATTCAGTCTAAGAAAAAAGACAAAATTTTATTAATTCAAAATAAAGCTTTAGAATTAAGCTTATTCCTAAGTTTACCTGCGTCAGTTGCTTTAATTATAGGCTCTGAACATATAACGTCAGCTTTATTTGGTTATGGTTCCTTCAATGAAATAGCTGTTCAAAATTCATCTAAAGCACTTTATTTCTTTGCATTAGGTCTTCCGGCATTTTCATTAATAAAAATTTTTTCTAGTTTTTTCTTTGCTAACAATAACACTAAAACTCCTTTTTATATTTCTCTATTATCAGTGATATTAAACATAGCTATTAGTATTTATTATTTTAAAGAAATAGGTTTCATTATTATTCCTATTGCTACATCGATTTCATCGTGGGTCAATGGAATATTATTATTTATTTTTTTAAAAAAAAATAATTTGTTTAGATTTAATAAAGTATTCATTTTAAGATTTATAAAAATAATTTTTACTTCTATATCTATGGGAATTTTATTTAATTTTTTACTAATTTATTTTCAAGATCAATTAGCTTTTGAGCAAAATATGAAATCATTTTATTTAATTTTAAGTGTTCTGTTAGGTTTATTATTTTATATATTTATTTCGTACTGGATCAAAGCTTTTAAAATAACTGATTTTAAACTAAACTATTAAAATATAATGAGTAAAAAAATTTTTTCAGGTGTGCAGCCAACAGGAAATCTTCATTTAGGGAATTACCTAGGTGCAATAAAAAATTTTGTAGATTTAAATAATGATAATGCAAATGAGTGTATTTTTTGTGTTGTAGATTTGCATGCAATAACTGTTAAACAAGATCCAAAAGAGTTAAAAAAAAATATCCAAGAAACTGTTGCTACATTTATTGCTAGTGGAATTGATCCAAAAAAAAGTATAATTTTTAATCAATCAGAAGTATCGGCTCATGCTGAAGGAGCATGGATTTTAAGCTGTATTGCTAGAATGGGATGGCTGAATAGAATGACTCAATTTAAGGAAAAAGCTGGTAAAGACAAAGAAAAAGCAAGTGTGGGTCTATATTCGTACCCAGTTCTTATGGCAGCTGATATTTTATTATATGATGCTACACATGTTCCTGTTGGAGATGATCAAAAACAACATTTAGAGTTATGTAGAGATATAGCTCAAAAGTTTAATAATGATTTTCAAATAGAAAATTTTTTACAAGTTCCAGAGCCTTTAATTCAAAAAGAATTTTCAAGAATTATGAGCCTTAAAGATGGTTCAAAAAAAATGAGCAAGTCTGAATTATCAGATTTAAGTAGAATAAATTTAACGGACGATAAGGATCTGATTATTAATAAAATTAAAAAAGCTAAAACTGATACATTGCCAATGCCACACATTATAAAAGATCTTGAAGAAAGATTAGAAGCAAAAAATCTTTTAGGAATATATGCAAGCCTAACAAATTCTACTTTAGAAAAAAGTATGGAAATATTTGCTGGCAAAAATTTTTCAGAATTTAAAGAAAAATTGTCTGAAGTTCTTGTGGATAGAATTCAACCTATTTCAGTAGAGATAAAAAAATTATTAGATGACAAATCGTATTTGGATAATACACTTCTAGAAGGAGTTGAAAGAGCCAATATAATAGCTTCAAAAAAGATTAAAAGAATAAAAGAAATAGTGGGTTTTTAGATAAAATTTATTATCAAGTTTTAATTTTTTAAATATTCACTATATATAATTAATGTTCGTTCAAACAGAAGTAACACCAAACCCTAATTCACTTAAGTTTTTACCTGGGAAAAAAGTGTCTAATAGTGGTCCATACGAAATTACCAATAAAGATGATACACAAAATTTACTTGTTAGAAATATACTTTCTATAAATGGAGTTGAAGGAATTTTTTTGGGAGAAGATTTTATTTCTGTGAATAAAAAAGACATAACTAAATGGGATGATGTAAAACATATTGTAATTTCATTTATTAATGATTTTTATTCTGAAGGAAAAGAGTTTGTTATTGATGAGAGCTTGGATGAGAAAAATTCAAATCTAGGTGAACTTGAACAAAGAATAGTAAAAATTTTAGATCAAAAAATAAGACCTGCTGTAGCAAGGGATGGTGGAGATATAAAATTTAAAGAGTTTAAGGATGGTGTGGTTAAAGTTCAGCTACAAGGAAGCTGTTCCGGATGTCCAAGTTCCACAATGACATTAAAGCAAGGTGTACAAAATCTTCTATGTCATTATTTGCCAGAAGTGAAAGAAGTTGTTGCAATTTAAAAATATGAAAAATAATCAAAATTTGTTTAAACAAGAAAGTAAAAATACTTTAGTAAAAATTTTTCTAAGTAGCTTCCTAATTATCTCTTTTTTCTACATCACCCCAATATTTATTAATTTTGCTGATAAAAATTTTTATACAAAAGAATATGCAAATAATTCTAAAAAGATTTTGGCCTATACTCTTAATAAAAAAGATAAAGAAGAAAATGAAGTTTTAAAAGAAGAAGATATACTTTTTGATATTTTTAGTTTGAATAATTTAGAGTCAGATTCTGTAAGATTAAGTGCCTCAACTATAAAGGAATTATTTGAGGATACAGGATATAACCTTAGAGATGTTAGAAAAAATAAACTAGTTAAACCAGTTGCTTTAACTTTATTACCTCAAGAAATTAAAATGATTAAAAGTGTAAAAAAAAGAAAAGATTTTTTTATTCAAATTATTTTACCTCTAATTATAAAAGAGAACAATAATATTAAACTAGATAGAAAAACTCTCTTTAATATTATCAATAAAAGCAATAACACAAATTCAGAAAAACAATGGCTAGATAAAAAATATAAGCAATATGGAGTAAAATTCAAAGATTTATCAACATTAAAAATAAGAATGGATGAAATACCGGTATCTCTTGCAATTGCTCAGGCGGCTAAAGAAACAGGTTGGGGAACCTCTAGATTTGCACAAGAAGGTAATGCTCTATTTGGACAATGGACTTGGTCAGGAGAAGGTTTAAAACCAAAAGATGCAAAAAAAGGAGAAGACCATAAAGTTATGAAATTTAATATTCTACAAGCTTCAGTGAGAGCTTACCAAAGAAATTTAAATACTCATTCTACTTATAAAGATTTTAGAAAAGCCAGAGCAAAGTTTAGAGATTCTAACAAATCATTAGACAGCGTGGAACTTTCTAAATATCTAATTAAATATGCAGAGACAGGTAATCAATATGTTGAAGTCTTACAGAAAATAATACAACAAAACAATCTTCAAGATTTTGATGATGCTAAATTATTACCTTCAAGTGCTGAACTCGAAAGTCTAATCTAGTTTTCTTTAATTGGAAATTGAATACCAAACCATCGCCATTTGCCGTTATCATTCAGAGAACAATTAATCCTACCTCTTCTTGGTATAAAAGGACCCCTAAATTTGATAGTTAATAAATTTTTGTTAAAACTTGTATTTGATCTTTCCCATTTATCTAATTCATTAGAGTAACAGTTAATATTTTTAATATTATTTTGTTCACTAAAAAATTTAACTTGAAAATCAGGGGGATTATTTTTTACTGATAATTTTTTTTCCAAGGGAAGTAATTGTTTATATTCAAGTGGAAAAGAATTTATAATAGAATCAAATCTTTTTAAGTCTCCATAATTTTCATTTATTGGAAATCTGGGCAGTTCAAATTTATCTTTATTTAAATCAATTACACCAGAATGTTGACCAAAAGCAAAATCAAAATTTTCAGAGATATAATCTCTCATGAATTTTGAATATTCACCAAAAGGGTAGGAAAATAAATTTGGTATATAGCCTAGATTTTTTAAAAATATTTTATTTGCTTTTTCTATATCTGAGATGAATAAATTATTATCAACATCAATGAGATATCCATGAGAATGTGAATGATGTCCTATTGATGTAAATTTTTCAGCCTCAACTTCTTTAATCTGATCCCAAGTCATATATCCTTTCTTCCCAACAGGTTCTGTTGAAACAAATAAGATAAATGGGATTTCATTTTCTTTTAAATATGGCCACGCTTCCAAATAAAAAGACTGAAAGGCATCATCAATCGTTATAAGAATTTCTTTATTGGTTTTTGGTGTCTCAAAATTTTCTTTAAATTTTTCAGGATTAGAAAAAGTATAACTTGAGCTTTGTATTATCTCCATTTGTTCTTTAAAAACGTTCATTTGAATATTTGTAGAAGGATATTTATGCTCATTAAAACGATGGTACATTAATGACAAAATACCTTCGTCGCCAGAATAGTATTTGATATTATTTTCATCTGAAATAGAATTTGTGTTTATAAATAAGATAAAAATGAACAAACTTATTATAGATGTTGTTAATGAAAAAATTTTTCTAATGATCATCACTAGTGCTAGTATTTATAATATTAAACATGAGAATACTAAAATTAATTATGAAAAATTAACCATAATTATCAATGATTTTCTCTTATCAAAAAATCTTAAAATAACTGATATTAGCACAATTTATATCAACATAAGACCTGGGAGTTTCGCAGGAATAAGAAATTCTCTTTCTATAGTTAAAGCTTTTAATGTTGCAAAAAAAATTGATTATTATTGTTACAGTTTGGATGATTTTAGAGGTGAAGAAGATTTAAGTTACGAAAATATCCCTAATTTGTGTGATAAATTTAAAATAAAAAAAAATTTGATTAACCCTATTTATATAAGTTAAAATTAAAATATGTCAGAAACAATTGAACAAAAATGTTTGTCTAAAGGTGTTAAGTTAACTGATCAAAGAAAGATAATTGCCCAAGTATTATCTGAATCTAAAGAAGCTTATGGTGAGTCTGATCATCCCGATGTAGACGAATTATATAATAGAGTATCTAAAATTGATTCAAAAATCAGTATTGCAACAGTTTACAGAACAGTAAAACTTTTTGAAGAAGCTGGAATATTAGCAAAACACGATTTTAAAGGTGGCAAAGCAAGATATGAAGCAATGATTGAAAGTCATCATGATCATTTAATAGATGTAAAGTCAGGAGAAATAATTGAATTTGTAGATGAAGAAATTGAAAAACTCCAAAAAAAAGTTGCAGAAAAATATGGTTATACTTTAGTTGATCATAAGCTTGAATTATATGGGATAAAAAAAAAGTCCTAATAAAATGAAACAAAAAATTTTTATCAAAACATTTGGTTGTCAAATGAATGAGTATGACTCAAATAGAATATATGACTCAGTAAAAAAAATTGGTTATGAAAAAACAGAAAATTACGAGGAAGCAAGTTGTTATTTATTAAATACATGTCATATACGAGATAAAGCAAAAGAAAAAGTTTATCATGAAATTGGAAGAGTTAAAAAAATTTTTAGATCAAAAAAAAAGCCATTAGTAATAATTGCTGGATGTGTTGCGCAGGCAGAAAATCAGGAAATGCTTAAAAGAGAACCATACATCGATCTTGTAATTGGACCACAAGCTTATCACAAAATTAATGATACAATCTTAAATCATATAGAAAAAAAGAAAAAAACAGAAGAAACAGAATTTGATGCAATTTTAAAATTTGAATATTTTAATAAAATTAAAAATGACTCAGGAAAAATTTCCTCATTTTTAACTATCCAAGAAGGATGTGATAAGTTTTGTCATTTTTGCGTAGTGCCATATACAAGAGGTCCAGAATATTCTAGGCCATTTAAACAAATCTTGGATGAGGTAAAATATTTAAAAGATTCTGGCACACAAGAAATAATTTTACTTGGGCAAAATGTAAATGCTTACAACAATGAAAAATACAGATTATCAAATTTAATATTAGAAATTGAAAAATATTCTGAGATAAAAAGAATTAGATATACAACTTCACATCCAAAAGATATGTCGGATGATTTAATTGAAGTTTATAAAAATTCAAAAAAACTTATGCCTCTGGTTCATTTACCTGTTCAAAGTGGATCTGATAAAATTTTAGATCTTATGAATAGAAAGCATACTATTAATGATTATTACAAAATATACGATCAGTTAAAAGAAATTAACCCTAGTATACAATTTTCTAGTGATTTTATTATAGGTTATCCTGGAGAAGAAGAGGATGATTTTAAGGCTACTTTTGAACTTATTAAAAAGATTAAGTTTATAAATTCTTACTCTTTTATTTTTAGTCCAAGACCAGGAACGGTTGCAGCAGATTTAAATTTAATAGATAAAAAAATTTCTATGGAAAGATTGGAAAAAATTCAAAGTCAATTATATGATAATCAAATGCATATGAATAAATCATTGGAAGATAAAACAATTAATGTTTTAGTTGAGAATTTAACAGAAGATAAAACTCAAGTTTTTGGTCGATCTGAATATATGACATCAGTTATTTTTAATGGTAAAAAAGAGGATGTTGGAAAAATTGTGCCAGTGAAAATTAACAAAAGTAATCGAAGCACCTTATTTGGTGAGAGAGTTTTTGTTTCTAGTCAAAAGGTAGCGTAGAAATTGAATAGTTTAACAAAAAAAAATAGCGACACATCATTAAAGTTTGTTTATTCAGATAATAACTCTCTAAGTGTTATTTTTCATGACAATGAACTTTTGATTGGTGTTGTAGGTGAGTTTAATAAAAATTTAAAAGAATTAGAAAAAATTACAGAGACAAATTTATACTCTAGAGGCAATTCTATTCTAATTAAGTCTAATCCTGAAAAAAATGAAATAGTTAAAAATGCTATTAAATTCTTAGCTAATCAATTTATTAATAATGGCAGTATAGAGAACAAAGATATACTTTCTTCAATAGACAATTTTATGATTAATGAAAAGGTTAAAAATAATAATGTTACAGATATAATTAAGACTCCAAAAAAATCTATTATTCCAAGATCAGAAAAACAAAAAAATTATGTAAGAGCTTTGAGGCAAAGCGATATAATAATTTCTGCAGGTCCAGCAGGAACTGGAAAAACATTTTTGGCAGTAGCTGTAGGTCTTACGATGTTGTTAGAAAAAAAAATTGAAAGAATAATTTTATCTAGACCAGCTGTTGAGGCAGGTGAAAGGTTAGGATTCTTACCTGGCGATATGAAAGAAAAAGTTGATCCTTATTTAAGACCTTTATACGATTCCTTGTATGACCTTTTTGATTTTGAAAAAATTCAAAGAATGATTGAAATTGGTGATATTGAAATTGCACCACTTGCTTTTATGAGAGGGAGAACTCTAAAAAATTCATTCGCAATTTTGGACGAGTCTCAAAATGCAACTGATACACAAATTAAAATGTTTTTAACTAGAATTGGAGAAAATTCTAAAATAGTTGTTAATGGTGACCCATCCCAAATTGATTTACCAAATAAAAATATGTCAGGTTTAGTTAGGTCTAAAGAATTATTAGGCCATCTAAATGAAATTTCGGTAGTTGATTTTGATCATTCAGATGTGGTTAGACATCCACTTGTCTCTAAAATAGTTAAAGCCTACTCAAAAAATGATTAATATTGAAGTTTTCTCAGAGGAGAAGGCTTGGTCAAAAAAACTTAGAAAAAAAAAGTTTTTTTTTGAACAAATTTGTGGCCTATTTCCAAAAAAATATCAATTTCCTAATAAGAGAGTAAGCCTTACTTTGCTTCTTTCAAATAATAGATGCATTAAAAAGTTAAATAAAGACTTTAGAAATAAAAATAAGTCTACTGATATTTTATCATTCCCTTTAACTAAAAAAATATTGATAACTAAAAAAACTTATATTGGAGATATCATAATTAGTTATAATTTTATGAATAAACCTAAATCACAAAATATTAAAAATTTTAGAGAAAAAGTAATTAAAACTTTTATACATGGATTTCTTCACTTACTTGGTTTTAATCATATTAAAGATAAAGATTATAGAAAAATGCTTAGTGAGGAAGAAAAAATATATAAATCAGTAATTTCAAAGATTAGCTAGATTGATAAAAAAAAATTACATTGAAATAGTTTTTTTAATTACTTTAGGTATGGCTTCATCTTTAAGTTTACCTCCATACAACTATTTAATAATAAACTTTTTTACCTTTAGTGCCTTTTTTATATTTCTGTTCAAAAAATCTAAGATTATCCAAAGTAAAAAAAATTTCTTTTTTTATGGATGGCTATTTGGATTTGGCTTTTTTTTATCGAATTTATATTGGATATCGATATCTTTAACATTTGATCAAAATTTTAAATTTTTAATTCCTTTAACAACTATTTTAATACCATCATTTTTAGGAATTTTTTATGGATTGGTTACTTTGTGTTTTATAATTTCAAAACCTAAAAAAACTGTAAGTTCCTTTTTCTCTTTTTCATTATTTTTTGGAATTTTTGAATTTATAAGAGGTTCAATTTTAACTGGTTTTCCTTGGAATTTGATAGCTTATAGCTTTTCAGATCATTTAGAAATTTTAAGTGTTACCTCATTTATTGGAACCTATGGATTTAATTTATTTTGTATTTCATTATTTGCTAGTCCTGCAATTTTTATATTGAGAGAAACAAAAAAAGACATAGGTGTATGTATTGTTTTTTTAGTTTTGCCATTGTTATTTTATCTGTATGGATCATCTTACAAAGAAACATTCAATACATCAGATGTCGTATCTTATAAATATAAAGTAAGAGCCATTGGTTCAAACATTAGTCTTGATAGATTTTATTCAAATATTGATCCAGTTTCAGTAATAAATGATTTAATTGATATAAGTGAACCAAGTAAAGATGAAAAAACTATTTTTGTTTGGCCTGAAGGAATTCTTCCCGACATTTCTCAAAAGGAATTGGTTGAATATAAATGGTTATTTGAAGAGAGGTTTAGTAAAAATCATTTATTATCAATTGGTATTAATAATCAAACAACCAACAAAGAAAATATTAATTATTTTAATTCCTTATCAATTTATGATCATAATTTAAAATTATTAAATTTTTACAATAAGGTTAATTTAGTCCCTTTCGGTGAATTTTTACCTTTTGAAAATATTTTAAAAGCTTTTGGCTTAAGAGTAATTACAAATAATTATCAATCATTTTCAAAGGGAAACAAAAGAGAGATTATGGAGATAAATATGGAGGGTTTTTCTTTAAAAATATTACCATTGATTTGTTATGAGATAATTTATTCAGGTAAAATATCTAAAAACTCAAATTTTGACTTAATTGTTAATATTTCTGAAGATGGATGGTTTGGCAAATCAATAGGTCCCAAACAACACTTTGTACATAGCATTTTTAGAGCAGTTGAAAGCGGTAAATATTTATTACGTTCAGCAAATAATGGTATTGCAGCTATTATTAACCCATTAGGCATTGTTGAGCAAAAAGTTGAACTTGGTAAATCAGGCTATGTAGACTTTAAAGAAGCTAAAAAAATACAATCAACATTATTTTCTAAATATGGAAATAAAATTTTTATAATATTAATTTTACTATATATTTTTATAATATTTTCATTTAATAGAATTAAAAATGAGTAATTTGAAAAATTATCTTTTCACAAGCGAGTCAGTATCTGAGGGTCATCCTGATAAAGTTTCAGATAGAATTTCAGATATGGTAGTTGATAGTTATCTTTCAGGAGATCCTTTCTCAAGAGTTGCGTGTGAAACACTTACAACAACTAACAAAGTAGTTTTGGCAGGTGAAGTTAGAGGACCTGAAATAAAACAAGATGAATTAATTCAAAAAGTTAGAAATTGTATAAAAGACATTGGATATGATCAAGAAGGATTTACCTGGAGAGAAGCAACAAAAATAGAAAGTCATCTTCATTCACAATCTGCTGATATTGCAATGGGTGTGGATTCGACCGGAAACAAAGATGAAGGAGCTGGAGATCAAGGTATAATGTTTGGTTATGCTTGTAATGAAACAGATGTTTTAATGCCAGCACCTATTCATTACTCTCATAAAATTTTAAGATTAATGGCAGAAGACAGAAAGTCGGGAAAGTTAAAAAACATAGAACCAGATAGTAAGAGCCAAGTTACTTTTGAATATGTAGATGGAAAACCTAACAAAGTAAAATCTGTAGTAATATCCTCTCAACACTCTCCAGATGTTAATCAAGCACAAGTTAGAGACTTATTGAGACCTTACATGTTACAGTCTATTCCATCAAATTTTCTTGAAGGTTTTAATGAAGATGAGTTTTATATTAATCCAACAGGTAATTTTGTTATTGGAGGTCCAGATGGAGATTGTGGATTAACAGGAAGAAAAATTATAGTTGATACTTATGGTGGTGCCGCACCTCATGGTGGTGGAGCTTTTTCTGGAAAAGATCCAACTAAAGTAGATAGATCAGCTGCTTATGCAGCAAGATATATTGCAAAAAATGTTGTTGCTTCAAAAATTGCTGACAAGTGTTTAATACAATTAGCTTATGCAATTGGTGTGTCTAAACCATTATCAATTTATGTTGATTTATTTGATAATGATCCAGATAAAAATAAATTTGTTGTAGATAAAATAAATGAAAATTTTGATTTGAGCCCTCGAGGAATTAGAGAGATGCTAAATTTAAACAAACCTATATATGAGAAAACAGCCGCCTATGGTCACTTTGGAAGAACACCAGAAGATAACGGCTCATTTTCTTGGGAAAAAACTGATAAAATAAGTCATTTTTCTAAATAGTTTCTATTGAATTAAAAAAAAACTTTACTATATTGCCTTTACATTATTGAATTTACAAAATGGGCATCAGCCCATTTTTTTTTGGAGTAAACAAAAACATGCTAAATAAAAGAGCAGATAAACTAGAATTATTAAGAATAGCCGAAGCTGTTGCTTTAGAAAAATCTATTGACAAAGAACTAATCATTAGTTCAATGGAAACTGGTATTGCAAAAGCAGCTAAATTTAAATTTGGTCAGGAAAATGAAATTAAAGTTTCAATCAATAGAGATAATGGGGATATCGAAATTTTTAGAAAATTGGTAGTTGTTGAAAATCCTGAAAATTCTAATACTGAAATTAAACTTGAAGATGCAATTAATCTAAATGAGATAAACAAGGATAAAGCAGTTGGAGACGAAGTATTACAACCATTACCATCATTTGATTTTGGAAGAATTGCAGCCCAAACTGCAAAACAAGTAATTAGCTTTAATGTCAGAGAAGCTGAAAGAGAAAGACAATACAATGATTTTATTGATAAGAAAGACTCAATTTTAAGTGGTATTGTTAAACGATTAGAATTTGGAAATGTAATTGCTGATCTTGGGCGTACTGAGGCAATTATTCAGAAAAATGAAATGATTCCAAGAGAAAACATTAAAGCTGGAGATAGAATTAAAGCTTATTGTTATGATGTAAGAAGAGAGCCAAGAGGACAGCAAATTTTCTTATCAAGAGCACACCCTAAATTTATGGAGAAGCTTTTTGTTCAAGAAGTACCAGAAATCTATGATGGATTAATTGAAATTAAATCATCATCAAGAGATCCAGGTAGTAGAGCAAAAATTTGTGTAAAAGCTGTTGATACATCTCTTGATCCAGTTGGAGCTTGTGTAGGTATGAGAGGCTCAAGAGTTCAAGCTGTTGTAAATGAATTACAAGGTGAAAAAATTGACATTGTAAATTGGTCGGAAGATCCAGCAATTTTAGTTTCAAATGCTTTATCACCAGCAGAAGTTCAGAGAGTAAATGTTGACTTAGAAAGAAAAAAATTAGATGTAATTTTAACTGAAGAAAATTTAAGTAAAGCGATTGGACGAAGGGGTCAAAATGTAAGACTTGCAACCAAGCTATTAAATTATGAAATTAATATAATGACTGATGCAGAAGACTCTGAAAGAAGACAATCTGAATTTAAGGAAAAAACAGAAAACTTTGTAAAAAACTTAGAACTAGATGAAACGTTGGGTCAATTGCTTGTCGCCGAAGGTTTTTCATCAATAGATGATATTAAAGATACTACAGCAGAAAGTTTGATAAAAATTGAGGGTATTGAGGAAGATACTGCAAAAGCTCTTATAGAAAGAGCAAAAGAATTTTATCAAAAGGATCAAGAAGATATTTCTGAAAGAATAAAAGAATTAGGTCTTCAAGATGCTTTAATAAATTTAAAAGGGCTAACCCCTGGTATGTTGATGACTTTAGGTGAACAAAAAATTCTTACTTTAGAAGATTTTGCTGATTTAGCATCAGATGAGCTAACAGGTGGATATGATATTGTAAAAGGTGAAAGAGTAAAAATTCAAGGTTACCTTGAAGATTTTGCTTTATCAAAAGAAGAAGCAGATGAATTAATTATGTCTGCAAGAAATATTGTCTATAAAGATTGAGTAATGAACTATGGAAAAGAAAACAAAATTAAAAATATCTGGCACAGCCAAAAAATCGTTCAAAAATATTGAGATTGTAAAAACTCAAGGAAAAAACTCTGTAGTAATTGGAAAACAACCAGGCAAATTTCCAAGTAGAGGCGGATCATCTAGACCTGGAAGTTTTAAACCTAAAACTACCTCAAAATTTAACAGAGGTACTCCCACAAAACCATCATTTGTACCTAAGTCATCGCCAATAACAAATGATTTTGAGAGAAGAAAGTTAGCTGAGCAAAGAGCAACAAAAAGATTAAAAGGGGATAATGACAGTAAAGATAAAAAAACTTTAAAAGCTGGAACTAAGAAAAGAGAATTAAAGCTAACAGTTTCAAGAGCTCTAAGTGATGAAATTGAAGCAAGAGAAAGAAGTTTGGCTTCTGTTAAAAGAGCAAGACAAAAGGAAAATAAAAACTTAACCAAAGAAGAAGCTCAAGAAAGTTTAAAACCAGTTAAACGAGATATAAATATTCCAGAAGCTATTACGGTAAGAGAGCTTGCTAATAGAATGGCAGAACAATCAAGTAATGTTATTAAGTTTTTATTTGGAATGGGTGTTACTGTAACTATTAACCAAACTTTAGCAGCTGATACTGCTGAGTACTTAGTAAAAGAGTTTGGACATAATCCAATAAGAGAAGAAAAAGTTGAAGAAATAATTCAAAAAATTAAATCTACTAGAGTAGAAAATTTAAAAAATAGACCACCAATTATAACCGTAATGGGTCACGTTGATCATGGTAAAACTTCAGTCTTAGATGTTTTGAGAAGCGCGAATGTTGTTTCAGGAGAATTTGGTGGAATTACCCAACATATTGGAGCTTATCAAATAGAAAGCCAATCTAATAAATTAACATTTATTGATACCCCTGGCCACGCAGCATTTACCGAAATGAGAGCAAGAGGATCAAAATTAACTGATGTGGTGGTTTTAGTTGTTGCAGCTGATGATGGTGTTAAACCACAAACAGTAGAGTCTATAAAGCATGCTAAAGCTGCAAATGTTCCGATTGTTGTAGCAATTAATAAATGTGATTTGCCAGATGCAGATCCACAAAAAATTAAGAACCAATTATTAGAGCACGAGTTAATAGCAGAGGATTTATCAGGAGATACTTTAATGGTTGAAATTTCAGCTACAACTAAATTAAATTTAGATAAATTGGTTGAAGCGATAATTTTACAAGCTGAAATATTAGACTTAAAAACTGATTTTGAATCTAAGGCTACAGGTATTGTGCTTGAGTCTAAAATTGATGTTGGAAGAGGACCTGTTGCAACAATCATAGTAACCACTGGAACTTTAAAAAAAGGTGATTTTTTTGTAAGTGGTTTGAAATGGGGAAAAGTTAGAGCAATAATTGATGATAAAGGAAAAAATATTAATGAAGCACTTCCATCAGCACCAGTCGAGATTTTAGGAATTAATGGTGCAGCAAAATCAGGAGATGATTTTATTGTTGTTGATAATGAAAAAGAAGCAAAAACTTTAAGCGAAAATAGAGCCCAGGAAAGTAAAGAAGCCAAAAATCCATTATCATTTGCTACTCAAGATTCAGCCTTTTCAGATAATTCAGCAGAGGAATTAAATTTAATAATTAAATCAGATGTTCATGGATCGTCAGAGGCAATTAAAAATGCAATTAGACAAATTAAACATGACGAAGTTAAACCAAAAATAATTTTAGCAGATATCGGAATGGTAACTGAAACAGATGTTACATTAGCAAAAGCTTCAAATGCAGTCTTAATAGCGTTCAATGTTAAACCAAGCAAGGAAGCAAAAAAATTAGCAGAAAATGAAAAAATTAAAATTTCATCATATAATATTATCTATGAAGTCTTAGATTTTATTAAACAAAAAATGTCTGGATTGTTATCACCTGATATTCAGGAAGAAGTTACAGGTACAGCTCAAATTTTAGAAATATTTAAAGTTTCAGGAGCTGGAAAAGTAGCAGGATCAAAAGTAATGGAGGGAGAAATCACCACTGCATCAGATGTTAGAATAATTAGAGACGGAGCAATAATTTATACTGGTAAAGTTGGAACTCTATTTAGAGAAAAAAACCAAGTAAAACAGGTTAGTAACGGCCAAGAGTGTGGAATAACCGTAAAAGATTACATGGATTTCCAAAAAAACGATACAATAGAGGCGTTTAGTGTAACATCCACAGAGAGAATGATTTAATGAGCGATAGAATTGGAAAGCCAATATCTCAAAGACAGCTAAGAGTTGGAGAAATGATCAAGCAGTCTTTAAGCATGATTTTTATAAAAAATGAGGCTAAGGTCCCGAATTTAGAAACTAATACTATAACGGTTACTGAGGTTAGAATGAGTCAAGATTTGAAAATAGCTAAAGCATATGTTCTTCCATTAGGTGGTAAAAATGCAGAGCAAGTTATTGAAGTTTTAAAGAAATACTCATTTTTAATTAGAAAAATTTTATCACAAAAAGTGGTTATGAAATTTTTACCAAAATTACTCTTTAGAAAAGATGAATCTTTTGAGTATGCGGAAAAAATAGAAAACTTAATAAAACAAACAAATAAATAGGAAAAAAGAGGCATGAACAAAAAGGCACAAGAATTAGCAATGCACGAAAAAGATACTGGATCTTCAGAGGTACAGATTGCTTTGCTAACAGAGAAAATTGAAACTCTCTCTACACATATTAAGCAATTCAAAAAAGATAAACATTCATCTGTTGGATTGTTGAGAGCGGTAAATAGAAGAAAGAAATTGTTAGAATACCTAAAAAATACAAAAATGGATTCTTACAAAAATGTACTGTCGAAATTGGGATTAAGAAAATAAAGATCAAGATAGATAGAATGGAATGGAACGAAACGAAATGGAAATGAAATGTTTAAAGTACACAAGAAAGAAATAGAAGTAGCAGGAAAGAAAATAAGTTTAGAAACAGGTAAAGTAGCAAGACAGGCAGACGGAGCAATCATCGCTTCATGTGGTGAAACAGTTATTTTAGCAACAGTGGTAGGAGCAAAAAAAGTTAATCCTGATATGGATTATTTTCCTTTATCTGTAAATTATCAAGAAAAGTATTATGCAGGTGGAAAAATTCCAGGTGGATTTTTTAAGAGAGAAGCAAGACCAACTGAAAGTGAACAATTAATATCAAGATTAATTGATAGACCTATCAGACCTTTGTTTCCTAGTGAATTTAAAAATGAGGTTCAGTTGTTACCAACAGTAATTTCATATGATA
>Ga0208407_1000430_pt1 | contig 19683 bp, 29 predicted proteins | sample ETNtaG_9_FD_185775 | JGI IMG/M metagenome (GOLD analysis project Ga0208407, IMG submission 185775) | Marine microbial and viral communities from oxygen minimum zone, Eastern Pacific Ocean - ETNP201406SV69 (SPAdes) (version 2) | ecosystem: Environmental > Aquatic > Marine > Oceanic ...
GACTTTGTAGCCGCATATTTCCTTGCAGATACTGTGCTTCTGCTAGCAGGTTGCATGTCCATTAGCTAAAAAAGATCTGTCTGCCACTATTTCAAACATTTGACGATTTTCCAAAATCATGACTTTCTTGATTTGGAAATTGTTGTAGGCGTGAGAAATCTCAGAGAACTGGACTGAATAGAAAGTGCTCCCATCGGGATTTGAACCCGAGTCTTTGGCTTGAGAAGCCAAAATGCTTAACCGGACTACACTATAGGAGCCTGATAAAAAACACTCTATTCTTAATTTAAAGGAAATGTTTTGAGTTTGAATGAAATTGTAAAACTTTGTGACTTGATTCCTTTATAGAAAAAACCAATGCATCAAATCTTATGGATTTTAAAAAATTTATTGAAAATCAAGGATTATCTGATTTTTCAATTGGATTAGGTGGATGTAGAATAATGAATAATTTTTTTGATTCCTGTGATTATGATCTAATGATTTTTGATGAAAATTCTTCTAAAGACCAAGTAATTCAATTTGATAATAATTTCGTGACTATTCATCATTCTTCATTATCTGAAACAAATACAAAAAAACTTCTTCAATATGATAATTTGAAAATTCTTCAAGATGATTCTTGGAATCTAAAAATACTTCTTTCTAAAATTTCTGAAAAACGTGAATCTTTATTCTTAGATTTTGCCAAAAACTCTTTAATCGAATCTATGTTTTGTTGTCAAAAAACTAGGGATTCTCTTCAAAATGATGACGTCTTTGCTGGTTGCTGGCAAAAAACTGCCTCTTATTGCTTGGCTGATGCAATCTCCTCTTTAAACAAACATGTCTCTAGTCCTTCTCACATGCTTAATTCCTTACGAAAATCTGAAAAAAATTCTATTAATAATCATATTTCTAATGTTCTTCAAAATATTGGAATCGAAAGAGCAACTCCTATACTTTTAAAACGTATGTTGAAATCTTCAATCGGTTTTTCTGATTTAGTTGAACAAAATAATCATTCAGAATTAATCCAAAAAAAATATAACTATTTTTTAGAAAATTCCATGCTTTCTGATTGTTATTTTTATTTGGGGTACATCAATAAAGAAAATTTCATTAAAATCAAGGATGAATTGAATAAAAGACAAGATTTAATCTATATTCTAAAAATCGCATTTGATATTGAATCTGATCCTCATTTGCTCTTACAGCAAGTAGAGGCTATTCAAACTAGTTGTAATGATATTTTAGGGGTTCTTCGTGCTTAATTCAATTCTTTGTACTAACCTTTTAAAATGAGTAAAATTATCTCTTAGTATGTCAGACGCATCATGTGGTTGTGCAACACAAGCAGAAATTGGTTCTGAATGTGATTGTGCAATGCAAGGAGAATGCTACTGTGACTCATCCTGTGATTGTAAACAAGATGTCTGTAAAAACGCAGAGCATTAAGTAATTTACTTACTTATTTTCTTTTTTTTAATATCTCAATCTTCCTCTTGCTCAAATCCCCATGATTTTACTAATTCTTTTTGGAACTTGTCGGCTTGTTTCTCGTTTAACCCAAAACCACAATTTTTGTGAGTAGGAACAACTGTCATTCCATCTAATTTGAATTCCACTTCAAATAGGTGTATTTTGGAACAATCACACATTTCTATTTTTTTTTAAATATTCCTCTATATTTGCCTATTTGAATTGAATTTTGTGTTCATTTCAACCAATTTTTGGTAATTTGAATAACGTTTAACTATCCGTTTTGATGAATTTTTTTTAGATTTGAATCGCTCTCTACTTGTTTTAGGTTTATTGACTACTTTAGTAATTACTTCCTTTTTGCCTACTTCAGCTTTTGCTCAATTCCAATCTGGCGGAATCACAACTGATGAATTTCCTGCCGGCAGTGCATGGTATGCAGGAGAAGGTTTGAAAAAAGGCGATTACTTTTCATACACGATGTGTCATGTGGATTACAAAGAATGTGCAAAATTTGAATTAGATATGTGGATTAAAGGTGACATCCAAGTTGGAACCGAAACAAAATGGTTAGCTGAAGTTGCTGTATTTGATGGAAACAAAATTGTTGTTGGAACAATGGAATTAGGAAAAATTGCTCCTGAACCAACTGGTGGAAGTGAAGATTTAGGAATTTATCGTGGTGCATTCAAATCTTCTGTTGTATGGTTATCAGCTTTTGCTACTTCTGATGGAAGTGCCGGAGGAAAGGGTCCAAAAGAATTTGCAGCAAAATCTTGGGGAAAGATTGGAAATATTGGTGGTGAACAAGTAGTACCTATGTCTACTGAGAGTATTACTATACAATCTGGAACATGGGACGCCGCTGTTATTGGTTGGAAAACTGGTGGTGCAATGAGTAAAGTTTGGATCGTTGATGGTTTTCCATTTCCTGTAAAAGCTTCAACATATACACACGTTTCTGAAGGAATTCCTCCACCTGAATATCGTTTTGAATTATTAGATTATCAAGAGAATATGATTGAAAATCCTTTTGATGGAATTATTCCTACTGCTGACACATTTGCAGCACAAGGTTGTGATGTAAATTATGAAAAAGAAATCTCTATCAAAAAACCAACTGTAAATTTTGATTACCAAATACATGCATTTTATGGACCTGAAGAACCTGTTCAAGGTTGTGAAATGTCTTGGATTATTAAATTTATTAGTAAATATGATGACACTGAATATTTGAATCAAGTTCAATTTGATTTCTTAACGGTTGATGAAAACTTAAAACCAATCCGTTCACTTGCTCAAGACGAAGGACGAACTTTCCTTTATTCTCCATCAGGTGTTTATGTTATGGATATGATTGTACAGGAGGAACCTGGAACCGCCAATTATGTAATCTGGATTTATGGTTTATCTCCTGAAGGTATTGCTCCATCTACAGCATCTGATTATTTGGAACTTGAAATTCCAATTTATGCCTCTGATGGAACTAAACCTGTTGAAAAAATCCCATCTTGGATTAAAAACAATGCAGGTTGGTGGGCAGATGGCACTATAGATGATAATTCATTTGTTCAAGGAATTCAATTCTTGATTAAAGAAAAAATTATGAAAATACCAAAAACTACTCAAGGAACTGGTGGAAGTTCTAATGAAATCCCATCTTGGATTAAAAACAATGCAGGTTGGTGGGCAGATGGCACTATAGATGATGAATCTTTCATTCAAGGAATTCAATTCTTGATCAAAGAAGGAATTATGAAAGTTCCTCAACCTCGTCAAAGTAATACTTCAACTGGTGCTGAGCCTGAAGCTTGGTATGAATAGAATTTGAAACTAAATGTTTTACATTCAAATTATTGATTTTTCATTAATATTATGATAAGAAATGACAGGACTATTCAAACAACCAAAACGTAAATTAAAGAAATTAATTAAAGACGGTGAGTATAACGATGCTCTTGTATTTGGTGCAAGTTTGGAATCTGAATACATTGATGATGCAGATTTTATGTTCATAATGGGAAGTATTTACTTTATTGTAGATGATTCAAAAAAAGCATTACATTATTTTGAAAAATCTTTTCAATTAGATCCTGACGATGTTGAAATGCTTACTCTAAAAACTAACGTTCATTTAGCATTACAACAAAAAGATGAAGCTATAGGTTGTTGCACAAGAATTTTGAAACTGGATACAAAAAATTCTGAAGCTAAATCATTACTTGAACAATTAGAAAATCTGTAGATCCTTTATTTCTTTTTCATTTCATATGCATTTTCCATTAACCAATTACAAAATGCTGTAACTTTTTCATCAAATTCAGTCCAAATATGTACCGAGTGTGGTAAGATGTCAATTTTCCAATTATCTGTAAACACTCTTACTCCTTCCTTGTCTTCATACATGTATGCATCTTCTGTTTTCACATTTCCTAACATTTCAATTGCTTTTTGTTTGATAATGCCTCTATCCATTGGAAATCTCTTTCGTTCATAATCTACAATTAAACTTAAATCTCTTTTTCCATACATTTCATATTCTTCTATTCTGCCTTCTTTTGGAAAATTTACGATTAACTTGATGTTGTACATTTTACCTACGTCTTTTCCAATTTCAACTATTCTGTTATATCCTAAACCTGGATTTTTTTTAATTAGAAATCTGATTTGTGCAAGTTCTTTTTTTAATTCATTTTGAAGATCTGTCACTAATTCTGTAAAAATCATTAACTGTAATCTAATGAATTCCTATTATAATCATTAATTTAAGCACAAAAGTTACTAATTTCCAATTTGAGAGCCACAATTTCCACAACGATTAGCTTTTTTATCGAATCTCAATTCTCCACAACTTGGACATCTAGTAAAGGCCATGTTATATTCACTTTACACTTTGATTTCAATCTTGGGGACCGTTCTTATAGTTTGAGTTAATTCTCTAAATCGATTTTTTGTTGTTCTGCAAAATAGATTTCGAGTAATGTTTTCCAGGCTTTTTGAAAATCTGATGAGAATTTTTTGAAACCAGAAGCAGAAGAAAGAGAAATTTTCATTTTTGGATTATACACTACATCATTGATTGAAATACAATGTATGGTGTCGTTTCTTACTTCAAAAAGTCTAGACATATCACGTGTGAATTCTGGAGAAAAAACTTTCCAATCTAAAAATGTTCTAATCTTTCTATTTATTGGAATTAGATTCAATAAATACAATAATTCAGTACTATCTGAATCATTTGATGATCTAACAATTCTTAATCTAATAATTTCATCAAATAAAAATGCCATTTTTGAATATGCAGAAAGTACGCTATCCCTGTTTTTTGAAATTATTAATTTTGAATTAAATCCTTTTTTTAAAACTCCATCATTTAGAAAATAGTGTTTGTCTTTATCAATTAGGTATAATCGAATCTTAGAATGCGTTTTTTTATTTTTTTTAAAATCAGAAATAATTTTTGAAGGACTCATGTGGCAACTTCAATATATGATACAATTAAGGATTATGCCGATTTTCAAGTTTTTTCTTGTGAAAAATTGGAGCGTTTTTTTATAACTATTCTACTAATTCTTTGATTTGAGCATAAATTAACCAATTTTCTAAATATTTTTAAAATTAATGATTGATAATTTTAGCTAAAATACAATATGCAATTACAATGGGTGGAAAAACATAGATGCTTGTACCACCAAACCATCCTAAAATATCTAGCATCCCATTGGTATTGATGTAATCTTCGATCATTGGGATATTTGTTGTATCATTGACGTAATCCATACCTATTGCAAAACCCGAACTTATGATTCCTAGAATTACACAATTTCTACCTTTTTTGTCATATTGACGCCCTGCTTTTCTTAAAAGAATTGCAGCAATTAATCCTCCAATTATTGAAAGAAATGCTGGAAGTAAATAATACAAATTACTTTGTGGTCTTAACATGATATGGCTTCATTACACCCTTTGATAACTATTTAATTAATTTTAAATTTTCAAAATAAAACTTGAGAATAACTATTCAAAATTGTAAATTTAAATCAGAAATGATGATTCATTTTAAAAATTTTAAAATCTAAATGAATTTTTTTATAACAAAATCATTCCAAATGCTTGAACAAGAATTGCAATTACTGCAGCAATTGTAATTTTTACCCCAAGTCCTAAATTTTTGAAAGATTTTAATTTCAAGATAATACGATTTTCATAAATTTTCATTAATGTGTTACTTTAGACACAAAATGAATTTTATTCAGGATCAGTTTTTTTACAACTATAGATCATTCAGAATATGGCAATGCCTCAAGATTATGATGGTGTTAATACTGATGAATCTGAAAGAACTAATGATCCGACTGAATACAAACGTACATGCATTGATTTTATCGAGGATATTTCTCATGATTATGAAGCATGGGTTGATTATTACAAATTGCCTATAGATGAGGATAAACGACGGCGTGCAGAAATTACTGCAGTAATAGATAGAACAAATGAATGGATAGCCAAAGTTGCACAATCTATCAAAGGAATTGATATTGTAATGAACGACGGAATTCAAAAAATGGCTGAATCTACTGCTGGTAAACCTCTTGAAATTGGAGTTTTTGTAAATCAAAAATCTGGATACACTGAAACAAGACCTGGAATTATTGATGTTGTCGTTAAGGGTCATCCTAGAAAAAACAGGAAAATGAAACTTGGTTATCATTTTAAAGAAGATAGATTTCGAATTGAGTCCACATGTGGTGCATATTTAGAAGAAACCAATTTGCCTCTGGGAGAATTTGATGAACTAAACATTCATCTAAAACTTCATGCAAAAAAAGCTAAACCTCGTGATGTTATTTCCTTTACTGTAACAATTTGTGAAATGGAAAATGATATTGAAATTGAAAGACGTGGTGTTTCAACTATTGTTCATTTAGTTTAGTTTTAATTAATTTTATTTAGATATAATCTGCAAATAAGTACAAGCCAATTAAGGTCATACCCAATGCTGCAAAACTTAATTTGACAACAAAAACTTTTGATTTACTTAATTGAGGAATTATTTTTTCTATTTTCATTGTATGTCCACTAGAACTTTTTTTGTTCCTCTATTTATGGTGATGTAAAATTTTGTTGGTTTGGAAATTATTTTTTCAGATTTTTCTAAATATTTTCTCTGAGTTCCTCTTGCAGAACTGATGATTGTTTTCTTTCTTTTTTTGAAAAATATTTTTTCCTTTGAATTCTCTTGAAATTCTTTAAATTTCTCTCCTGCCCAGTTATAGCTGATTTCTTCATTTACTATTTTTTTACTGGTTCCTCTCTTTGTAATTAATAACAGGCTCATTTCATTTACTCCTATTACATTGACCAATAAGTCATAATGACTGGTGGAATTGAAATTATCCCTACAATAACTGGAATTTTTAGATAATCTTTTTTAGTTAATTTTGTTGATTTGATTTTATCCAATGATAATTTCATTAGATTACATCTTCTCCTTCATTTCCAGTTTTAATATCAATTGCTCGTAACATTTGTGAAATGAAAATTTTTCCTTCTCTCCCACTATTTTTAATTATCTCTACTGTCTTTTCTTCTTTTGATTCTGGAACAACAACCATCAATCTATATTTGTCTGAAAAATGAGGAACAAAAACTTCCATTCCTTTTTGTGTGTGAATTTCTGCAGCAGTCTTTGCACCTCTTCCTCTAACTTTAACAACTGTTAATCCTCCAACACCAATTTGTTTTAATCCTTCACTGATATCCATAACATCATTTTCAGCAAGTATGATCTCAAGTTTTAACATGAATATTTTTTTTTGTTAAAGTAAATAATAATTTAGAAATTGTATGTCTATTGATAATCACTGATAATCAAATTGGAAAACTGTTAAATGAAAAAACAAATTCACTTTTCATTATGCCAATAGATACAGGTGATACAGCATGGATGTTGATAGCAGGATGTTTGGTATTGTTAATGATCCCTGCACTTGGTTTGTTTGAATCTGGTTTATTGAGAAGAAAAAATACAGTTTCAATTTTTATGCAAATATTTTTTGGAATGTCGTTACTTAGTGTGATGTGGTTTGTATTTGGATTTAGTCTATCATTTGGTCCTTCTACAACTGGTGTTATAGGGAATCTTGATTGGTCGTTTTTGAAAGGCATTCCTTGGGATGCTCCATTAGAACAATATGCTCCTAGCATTCCTGGTGTACTCTTTGTTAAATTCCAGTTAATGTTTGCATGTATTACTCCATTGTTGTTAACAGGAACAATTGCAGAAAGAATGAAATTCAGTTCTTTCATTATCTTCATATCTGCATGGTCGATGCTCATCTACTACCCAATCGTTAACATGGTTTGGGGTGGTGGCTGGTTAGCACAACTTGGTGTTGTTGACTTTGCTGGCGGTATTGTAATTCACACTACTGTGGGAATGGCTGCACTTGCAGCTGCTTTGGTACTTGGAAAAAGAAGAGGATTTGGTCCAGCAATTAACATTCCCCACAGCATTCCTCTTGCTGTATTAGGTTCTTCATTATTATGGCTAGGATGGTTTGGGTTTAATGCAGGTAGTGCATTAGCTTCAGGCGGTGTAGCTGGAAATACTGTTATTGTTACTCACTTGGCATCCTCTGTTTCAGCATTAATTTGGGCAGGATTGTCATGGATGCGAACTGGTAAACCATCAATTGTTGCAACAATTAATGGTGCAATTGCTGGACTTGCTGGAATTACTCCTGCATCTGGATACATTAGTGTAGAACACTCATTTGTTCTTGCAATTGCAATAGGCGTTCTATCGTATGGAGGTGTTGTACTATTTAGAGATAGATTGAAAATTGATGATGCACTTGATGTTAGTTCGGTTCACGGTATTGCAGGAATTGTTGGTGCTTTAGGAATTGGTATTTTTGCAAGTACTTTGATTAATCCTTCTGGTGTAGATGGATTGCTATATGGTAATTATGATCAAATTTGGATTCAAGGAGTTGGTATTGCTGTAGCTGCTGCCATGGGATTTGGCGGAACTTGGATTTTATTACAATTAATCAAGCATCTGATTGGAATTCGTGTTGAACCTGAAGCGGAAGACATCGGTTTAGATATCAGTGAACATGCTGAAGAAGCTTATTCTGATGAGGAAGAATTCAAACTTTCTCCAGAAGATTATATGCAAACATCTGGCAAAAAGAAAAATGATTCTTGATGTTAAATGGATGAAGAAAAAGATTATGAAGAGAGACCTGAATGGGAATGGCTGAAGAAATAATCGTTGAACCAAACTTTGAAAAGATTTGTTCTGATATTTTAAATTCTGATGAACAAATTCGTTTTTCAGGATTTGTAAATGATAAGTCTAAATTAATTCATAGTGTACAAAAGAATAATCTTGAATCTCTCTTATCTGAACATGAAATTGGCATGTCTATTCATTATACTTTAGAGAGATGGCGTAAAGCACAAAATTTCACATTTCGTTTAGGTAAAGAAAGATTAACTTTTACAGAATATGATAATGTCACTCTCATAACAGTCCCATTTAAGGGAAAATTATTGTTAGTTAGTACTGAACCTCGAATTGCATATGATTCCATTATAGAAAAAATTAATTCTATTTTAATAAATTGGGAGAACTAATGGCGTGGAAAATGGCACTATTAGTTATACTCAATTACTGAGAGAAGATTTAGGAATTTTTCGTGTTACCCCTGATGAAAAAATTCTTGATTTTAAAGCAGGTCAATTTTTAACTTTAGGACTACCCTTTGAAAGTAAAATGATCCATCGTGCATATTCTATCACATCTTCTCCAGAAAATAAGAATTTTTTTGAATTTGTGGTTAGATGGGTTAGGAGGCCTCTTCCTGGAAGATTCACTAGTTTGTTATTTAATGCAAAAGAAGGTGATAAAATCAGTTGGGCAAAACCTGCAGGTAATTTAACAATAAATGATACATTGCCAAGTGGAGAAAAAGACACCAGAAGAATTGTTTGTATTGGCGGTGGAACTGGATTGGCACCATTTGTCAGTTTTGCACAACATCTACACGCAACTAACGATAAAAGAGAGATTGTTGTTTTACACGGTGCAAGTTATGTTGATGAATTAAGCTACAAGCATCTTTTAACAGATTTACAAAATGAAAGTATCGACAAAGGTAAGGACGAATGGAATTTTAAATATAGAGCGGCAATCAGTAGACCTGATGAATGGACTAATCGAGCATGGGGAGGATACAAAGGTCGAATTGAACACTTCTTAAGATCTAACGATTCTGGAAAATCTCCTCTTGAAGAATTAGTTGGTGAAAAAATCACTAAAGACAATACCATGTTTTATGTTTGTGGGTGGCAAGGAACTATTGATGGAACAATGGATTATTTGAAGACAAAAAATTTTGTAACTGAAAAAAACAAGCGTGAAGATGGAAGTTTTGAAGTAAAATTTGAATCCTATGGATAGTTATTTTGATAATCATTTGATATGCAAATAATTATCATTTGATAATATTTTCTATTATCATGGAAAAATCATTATGTTTAAAATGCATAATGATGTCGAAAATGTATTGAAGAAGATTGAAGCTATAATTAATCGAAAAAATTATCCTGCAATCCGTCAAAAATTAGACGCATTAGGAATTGATATTATTGATAAACGAAATTTAGAGGATAGTAGATTTGTTAGTCAATCAAAGGGTTCTCGAGTTGGTGGTTCTGCAGTTAGATCAACAATGCTAGCAAAAATTGAATTAGCAATGCAAGATAAAGTTGCTCGTGATGTAGTGGATATGATTTCTAAAAATTCAGGACTCCCAAAGTCTATTCCAAACAAAATTTTTGTTTTTGACATGCAAGAATCGATTGATGCTAATACTCTAAAAGGTGAATCTGAAATAGAGCCCCAAGAAGAAATTCCTGTTTCTCCTAGATTTATTACTAAACGTAATAGATTGGTGCCTCTTCAAAAAAGAACGTTATACAAATTAGAACAATATTATGAAAAACATAGTGAAGTTTTAGAATCTGATTATAGAATTCGTTCCTTTAGTGATTTTGTTAATTATTGTATATTGAAATATTTGCCAACACTTGAAAAACAATTAAAGAATCAAACAATTCTTTACGAAGATGTTCTATAATTAAAAATTAATTTTTAGATTCTTTTTATTTTATATCCTGATCTAAAGTCACTTCAATGGCAACTCTTTTTTCGTTAGCACGTTTTTCTCCTGGATATTTTAATTGAGAGAGTTTTTGATTTAGTTTTTCATCTGTTACTAGTAATGCTTTTCCAATAAATTCCATATTGTTATATTGAATTTTTACTTCAGAATTGGCAATTGCATTTTGAAACCAATCTCCGTCTGGTCGGTGTCTAGAGAAATAAATTTTTTCGTTATACTTTACAGCCCTTAACCATACTGAATGCGGATTTCCTGTTTTTCTTCCCTTTGTAATTAGGATTGGACGAAATCTCTCTTCTTTAATTTCCATGCATGTATTATTCTGTCAAGTAATTTAACCCCATTGATGGAAATTTCTGATATTTGATATGATAAGGAAATTTTGTAATTTAATTACATGTCTGTAAAATTAGAGGGAATGCCTGAAAACATAGCCACAGCTGATACCTTCACTGGAAAAAAAGTAATCGATAGAGAGGGAATTGAATACGGTAAAGTCAAACATATTCACATTCACCAAGATACTCTTAACGTGTCAGGTGTAACCATACACCAAGGATTCAACAAAGATTATTTCCTATCTCATGATTATATAGACAAATTTTCAGATGAGCAGCTACTTCTTAGTAGGCCTCCAGTAAGAACTGGAATTCCAGTAGTTGATATCGATAACCATAAAATTGGTAAAATCAAAAGACTACACAAACATCCAGATACCCATGAATTGGAATCTATTGAAGTAAGTCATGGAATAATGCATTCAAAAATTTTGTCCAAATCAGAAATTTGGGGAATAGGTGAAAAAATCATCCTAAGAGTGACTAAAGAAGAATTCAAAAATCTTGAATAATTCTTAAAATCCTTTTTTATTATATTTTATTTTTTTGCACATTTTTCACAAATAGGACTTCCATCCTCTAATGTGATTTCAACATTTGATGAGTGGCATTTTTGACATAATCCTTTCATAAAATATGCTCCTAAGAGACTCTTTTTAAATTTTATATAATTTTGAAATGTTCTGATACTTAGCAATTTATAATTCTCAATTGAGATCAGTTTATTGTATTCCATTAAAACAAAGTCTCTTACTAAATCATTTGGGGATCTAGTTGCAGTTAATGATATTTCTTTTTCAGTTGATAAAGGAGAAATTTTTGGTTTTTTGGGACCTAATGGAGCTGGAAAGAGTACTACAATGATGATTTTTACAACTTTATTAAAACCGACTAAAGGAAATGCCTCAATTGGAGGGTTTGATGTCGTTAAAAATCCTAAACAAGTTCGAGAAAATATTGGATTTGTTCAACAAGAAACTACTGTGGATGAATATCTTACTGGACGTGAAAATTTACTCTTACAAGCAAAATTAAATCATATTCCAAAAAATGAAATCGATATAAGAATTGATGAAATTCTTGATTTAATAGAACTTTCAGATAAACAGGATCAATCTGTAGTGACATATTCTGGAGGAATGAGAAAGAGATTAGACATCGCCGGTGGTCTTTTACATCATCCTAAAGTTTTGTTTTTAGACGAACCTACTGTTGGATTAGATATTCAAACTAGAAGAAAAATTTGGCAATATATCAAAAAAATTCATACTGAATTTGATATGACAATTTTTCTTACAACTCACTATATGGAAGAAGCTGATAATCTCTGTGATCGAATTGGAATAATTGATCATGGAAAAATTCAAGTTATTGATACTCCAGAAAACCTGAAAAATAGTTTGGGGAATGAAATTATCTCATTGTTAATTGAAAATGATGCAAATAACGATTCTTTTTTACCTGAATTAAAAAAAATCAAATTTATAAAAAAAATTAATGAAGGTGATTTGAAACTAACTCTTTTTACATCAAATGGAACTGAAGTAATTCCAAAAATTTTTCAAATTTCATCTAATCTTGGAATTAAAATTAATTCGATTTCTTTAACTCAGCCAACACTTGATGATGTATTCATTTCTTATACAGGCCATGAAATTCGGGATGATGATTCAAAATATGATAGAAGACGAGAACATTCTAAAATGAAGAGATTAAGACAATGACAATTGTATATGATACTTATACAATTTTTTGGAGAGAATTAAAGAGATATAAAAAATCTAGAAGTGGAGTTTTAATTCGATTAATTCAACCTGCAATTTGGATAATTGTAGTTGGAAATATTTTTTCAGAAACTCAACCTTTAATTCAATCAGTAGGATTTGAAGGTGAATATATAGAATTTATGGCTCCTGGTGTCATAATTTTAACTGCAATTTTTACTAGTATTTTTGGTGGTGTAAATACACTTTGGGATAGAAGATATGGTTTTATGAATAAGGCACTGACTTCACCAATTTCTCGTTCTGCAATTGCTGTTGGTAAAATGTCTGCAATTTCATTAATAGCAGCTTTACAAGCAAGTTTGATTATTGGAATAGCTCTTGCAATAGGTGTTACTTTTCCAAATCCATTAATGATCATACCAATAATGGGCATTGTAATCTTATTTTCATTAGGGTTTTCAGGAATTTCAGTTACTCTTGCAGCAACTGCAAAATCTCAAGAAACTTTTTGGGGAATGATAAATTTACTTGGCATGCCACTATTCATGTTAAGTCCTGCATTATTTCCGTTAGAATTATTGCCTAATTGGTTGGCAGTCGTTGCAAAGCTAAATCCTGTAACTTATACAATTTTGTTGGTAAGAGAATTAATGACTGGTGTTTCAGAGGGTGGTGTTCCAATATTGATTAGTGTTGGAGTTATTCTTGCGTTTGTAATTGCAATGGTATCTATTGCAAGTTATGTATTCACTAGAGAAGTTAATAAGCCATTTTAAAAAAATCTTCATGGTATATTTTTAATATTTTTTAGCGATCAATTCCAAACTATCTGTGATAACCTGTTTCTATATAGAACAATATACTTTATGGAGATGAACCTTAACTTTCAAATTTTTTGTATATTATTATGGGACAATGGCTATCCTGGATAAAGTCAAATGAAAAAGAACTTTTAACAATTTTAGATAATTTAGCAAAAAAAGCAGTAGAAACTTCTGAGGCTGTAGTAATTTTGTTTAATGATCTAAGTAACACTGAACAAGCAAAAAAAATACATGAATTAGAAACTGAAGCAGATGTTTTAACGAGAGATATATTTTCAGAATTAAATAAAACATTCATCACTCCACTTGATCGTGAAGACATGCAACGAATTGCATCTAAAATAGATGATGTAATTGATTTCATGGACGGAATTGCTGCTAGAGTGTATAGTTACAAAATCACCTCTTCTCCTCCATTTTGTAAAGAAATGGCATTGGAGTTGGTTAAGGCTACTAAAGAAGTAGAATATATGATTTCAAAATTACAAAGAATTAAGGATCCTAAAGATATGATTCAACATTGCAGAAATACTAGTGACATTGAACATGTTGTAGATGATTTGTATAGAGAAGCAATTAGAGAATTATTTGAAACTAATGATGCAATTAACATAATTAAACTAAAAGATATCTATGAAACAATGGAAACTGCATCTGACAGATGTGTGGATGTATCTGATGTTATAGAGGATATTGTTTTGAAATATACATGAGATGATTAAATGTTAGAGATAGCAATAGGCGCAATTATAGTTGCATTAATCTTTGATTTTGTAAATGGATTTAACGATTCTGCAAATTCTGTTGCCACTGTTATTGGAACCCGTGTTTTAAAACCTATTCATGCTGTAGGTTTATCCGCTGCAATGAATTTCATCGGTCCATTTATTTTTGGTGTAGCAGTTGCAACAACTATTGCAAAAGGCATTGTAAGTCCTGATGATATTACTGTATACATGATTATAGGTGGATTGGCAGGAGCTATTGGATGGAGTACTCTGTGTACTTATTTTGGATTACCCATTTCAAACAGTCATTCTTTAGTTGGAGGAATAATGGGTGCAGGAATTGCAGGATTAGGATTTGAAAAATTAGTTTTTGGTGGATTAACAAAAGTTTTTGCAGGAATTGTAATTGCACCTATTGGCGGAATCATTTTTGGTCTTATAGTTACTACATTAATTATCACTATTTTTGCAAGTCGTAAACCTGGACCCGTTAACAAAACTTTTGGAAGATTACAAATAATCTCTTCAGCATGGTTTGCCTTAACTCATGGTGCAAATGATGGACAAAAAACGATGGGTATTATTGTTTTAATTTTATTTTCCGCTGGAATGATACCTGAACTTGAGATGCCATTATGGGTAATCCTTGCTGCTGCTACTGCTATGGGGTTGGGCACTTTCTTTGGTGGTTACAAAGTTATCAAAACACTTGGTGTGAAAATCACTAAACTCAAGCCTTATCAGGGATTTGCTGCAGAAACTAGTGGAGGATTAATGCTTGCAATATTTGCAATATTTGGAATTCCTGCAAGTACAACTCATGCAATTACAGGTACCATTATGGGATCAGGTGCTGCTCGAAGAAAACGGGCTGTAAGATGGAAAGTTAGTAGGCAAATTGTTTTTTCATGGATAATTACTATTCCTGGTGCTGCTGCAATGGGAATTGGATTTACTTTACTGATTCACCTCTTTGTATGACTTTACATTGATTTTTATTTCCACAATTTTTCCGACAAACATTACTCATGGATATTTTACAATTAATACAAGCTAATCTTCTTACTCCAATAATTTTATTTTTCTTGTTTGGAATCGTTGCCGCTAGAATAAAATCTGATTTAAAAATCCCTGATGCAATATCTGAGTTTCTACCTATCTATCTTTTAGCTGCAATTGGCCTTCATGGTGGAATTGAAATGAGAAATACTGGTTTTGAAAATATGTTAATTCCAATGTTTGTTGCAATAGGACTTTCTTTGCTATTTACACTAAACCATTATCAAATTTTAAAGAGATTGGGAAAATTCAATCTATTTGACTCATATGCTCTTGCATCTACTTATGGTGCTGTAGGTGCAGTACATTTCTCTGTCGGATTATCTTTTTTGAAAAATCAAGGTGTAACTTCTGAAGGATATATTGCAGCAATTCTTGCTGTATTGGAACCACTTGCTTTCATTTTGGCAATATTTATGACAAATATGGCAGTATCAAAACAGATCAAAGAAAAAAGAAAATCCTTTGGAGATACAAACTCAACTGATATTGATATTGGATTTAGTGAAACTAAAACAAAACTTTCTAAAGTATTACATGAATCTATTACTGGAAAAGCAATTGTAATTCTTCTTGGCAGTATTGTAATTGGTTACATAATTGGTGAAGAAGGATTTGAACCAATCAAAATTGTATTTGATGAAATGTTTACTGGAGCAATTGTAATTTTTATGATTGAAATGGGTATAATTGCAGGTCAGAGGTTAAGTGATATCAAAAAAGTAGGTTTTTTTCTTACAGCATTTGCTGTTCTAATACCCACATTCAATGGAGTGATTGGTGTTTTGGTTTCAACTGCAATAGGATTGAGCCTAGGTGGTTCAGTAATGTTTGGTTTACTTCTTGCTAGCGCCTCTTTTATTGCAGCTCCTGCAGTTTTACGTCAAGCCATTCCTCAAGCTAAGCCTAGTCTATACATTACATCTGCTTTAGGAATTACGTTTCCATATAACATCATAGTTACATTACCTTTGTTATTTGCATTATCATCTATTCTTCATTCCGGAGAAACGATAGACTTATTCAATTTCATTACCAAGGGATTCATATGAAATTATACAATATAAAATTGCTAACTATAACTTGTGAAATTTTGGCACAAGAAAATATACTTGAGATTATAAAAAAACATAAAATTACTGGATATACAAAATATGAAGTTGATGGAAACGGTGCACGTGGATTACGTGGTCAAGGATTAAAAAATGAAAAGAATATCAAAATTGAAATAATTATACAAGAAGAAAAATTACACGATGTGGTTGAAGAAATATCTCGAACTATGTTTGCAAATTTTGCACTAGTTTTGTATGTTAGTGATGTAGGTGTTTTACGCCCTGAAAAATTTTAACAACAGTTTTCGTCTAAACACATGTTTGGTATCTCTTTTGATGTCTTTGTAACATTTGTAATTAACTTTGAAAGTTGATTATTGGATATGGTGTACATTGCTTTTTTACCTTCATCTCTTGATTTGACAATTCCACATTTCTTCAATGTTTTAAGATGATGTGATACTAGTGGTTGGTCTTTTTTTAATTCATTTACAAAATCATTTACACATAATTCATTATTTTTTTGTAATAATTCTAGAATTTCAAATCTTGTTTCATCACATATGCATTTTAAAAGACTAATTCCATTCATATCAATTTAAATTTATATAAACTAATATTTATGTTATTTTGTGGGTGAACCTAGAAATATTCTTTTTGTGTGCGTAGAAAATGCTGGACGAAGTCAGATGGCTGAGGCATTTTTTAAAAAATTTTCTAAAAACAAATTCAATGTAATCAGTGCTGGAACATCTCCTTCTCCGAATCTTAATTCTACAGTTGTTTCAGCAATGGCTGAAATTGGAATTGATTTACAAAAACAACAACCTCAATTGCTCTCTTCATCAATGATTAAAAATTCTAATAAAACTATCAATATGGGTTGCATGGATAAAGAATCATGTCCATCATTATTTGTTAAAGATGTTGATAATTGGGATGTTGATGATCCTAAAGGAAAATCTATCGAAGATGTAAGAAAAATTCGTGATCAAATTAAAAATGATGTCGTAAATTTACTTGATTACCTTGAACGTGATAATTAATGGTGTATTCTAATTTACAAATTTTCATAGTGGAACTAATTGGAACTTTCATTCTTGTAGTTTTTGCTACAGGTTCAATTGTTTATGATGTTGAATTTTTTGATGGTGATTTGGGAATTCCTTTTGCAGCTGTTGCACCTTTTATTGCATTATTAATTGGAGTTTATTCATTTGGAAAAATTTCTTTGGCGCATTTTAATCCTGCCGTAACTATTGGATACTATATTACAGGACACATAACAAAGATTCAAGTTTTTTATTATTTAATTGCAGAAATTATCGGAGCCTTATTGGGTTCTCTTTTTGTATTAAGCTTTATTGGAGAAAAACCAAACCTTGGTGTTAATGCCCCTAATTATGATTTTTCAATCTTTTTGATATTTCCTGTGGAAGTTTTAGCTTCTTTGATGTTAATGGCTGTAATTTTCTATGTTGTATACACTAAAGGTTTGAGAGGATTTAGTGGAGTTGCAATTGGTGGGATTGTTGCATTGGATATTTTGTTTTTGGCTTTTATTTCCGGTGCATCCATGAATCCTGCTAGAGCCCTTGCCCCTGCATTGTTATCTGGAACATTTGATGATTTATGGCTGTATTGGACTGCTCCTTTCATTGGAACTATAATTGCAGCATTTGTATTTCGAGGTAAATTCCAAGCCCAAAGAGCACAAATTAGGAATAATAATGACCATGTTGTAGATTGAATATGTCTAAATCTAGAAAATTATTTACTGATTCCAAAAAAGTTATTCCATCAGGCGTAAATAGCCCTGTTAGATATTTTGATCCTTATCCATTTTTTACAAAAAAGGCTAATGGTGCATACATCTGGGATGAGGATAATACTCGCTACATTGATTTTTGTAACGCATATGGTGCTTTGCTATTGGGACATCGTAGAAAAGAGATTCTTGATTCAGTATCTAAACAACTTTCAAAGGGAACACTGTATTGCACTCCTACTGCATCTGAAATCGAATTATCCAAATTAATTCTTGGTAATTTCCCTTCAATGGATAAAGTGAGATTAATGAATACTGGTGGTGAAGCTACAATGACTGCAATTAGATTAGCACGCGGTTATACAAAAAAGAAAAAAATTATTAAATTTGAAGGATGTTATCATGGTGCACATGATTCTGTATTAGTTAAGGCTGGCTCTGGTTCTGCACATAACGGAATTTCTGTTTCTGATGGTGGATTGGATGAAGTTTCAAAGAATACTATAGTTGTTGAGTATAACAATATTGAATCCCTGCAAAAAACAATTTCTAAAAATAAAGATATTGCTGGAGTAATTGTTGAACCAATTTTAGCTAACATGGGATTGATTTTACCTGAAAAAAATTTCCTTTCAGATTTGAGAAAAATCACTAAAGAAAATAATATTCCATTAATTTTTGATGAAGTGGTTACTGGTTTTAGAGTCTCTCCTGGTGGAGCACAAGAACATTTTGGTATCAAACCTGATATCACTACTTTAGCTAAAGCTCTGAGTAATGGATTTACAATTTCAGCTGTAGGTGGTAAAAAAGAAATAATGAACCTATTATCCCCTGGTGGAAAAGTTTACCAGGCAAGTACTTTTGCTGGAAACCCAATTTCTGTTAGTGCTGCAATTAGTTCTATTAAGACAATCAATAAAATGAAAAATAAACTCTATTCAAAACTTGAAAGATTTAATCTATTATTTTCTACAGCATTAGATGACATGGCTACAGATATGAAAATTCCTCACCAAATCAATTTTACAGCCTCAATGTTTCAAATTTTCTTTACAAACAAGCCTGTAATTGACTCTAAAACATCTAAAAAAGCAGATGGCAAAAAATTCCAGAAATTGTTCAGAACTCTGTTGAAAGAAGGTGTCTTTATTCCACCATCTCAATTTGAAGTTGTTTTCTTATCTGATGCTCATACTGAAAATGATCTAAACAAAACATTAGATGCATATCATAGTGCATTAAAGTTGGTGAAGAATTGAAATATGTAGTTGGTGCAAGAGGCAGTAAATTATCTATCGCCCAAACAAATTGGGTTATTTCAGAATTAAAAAAAGTAAATTCTGATTGTGAATATGAAATTAAACCAATTACTACTAAAGGTGATACTGATACAAGACCTCTATTTACAATTGAACAAAAAGGGATTTTTGAAAAAGAAATTGACAAGGCAGTTGCAGCAAAAGAAATTGATTTTGCAGTACATAGTCTAAAAGATGTTCCTTCTGAATTGGCTGATAATTTAATAA
>Ga0208407_1000431_pt1 | contig 19650 bp, 14 predicted proteins | sample ETNtaG_9_FD_185775 | JGI IMG/M metagenome (GOLD analysis project Ga0208407, IMG submission 185775) | Marine microbial and viral communities from oxygen minimum zone, Eastern Pacific Ocean - ETNP201406SV69 (SPAdes) (version 2) | ecosystem: Environmental > Aquatic > Marine > Oceanic ...
GGTTTTTACGGGCGGGGGTAGCAACATGGCCGTAAAGAGCTCAACAAAAAAGAGATTGATAGAGCTGGGAATCCCAGAAGACCACGCACACAAATTAGCCGATGACGCAAATCTGGATGCAATTAAGAGAATGTCACGCGAGCAAGTCGCGAAGAAGGTCGGCATAGAGGAGGGCGTATCTGAGCTCGATCATATCATGACTGTAATCAGTGAGCACGTGGGCTCTAGGAAGAGGAGCAAGAGCAATCGAATCACAATCTCGAGGAAGGCTCTATTGGACGAAGATATTCCAACTGGCGACTATAGATTCAATGTCCTCAATCACTTCCTAGTCCCTCATCATGAATTGGTCCCCATAGACTCTGAGGCAGAGGTTCTGGAACCATGGGGCCTTACTACCGACGATGCCTTCGGTACCGGAAGACTCGCCAAGGAACTGTTGCCCAAGATTCTGATCACAGATCCTGCAATCCAGGTGATAAAGGAGATGGAAGAATCAGAGAATGATGAATTGCCAGCCGGTTGGCTTGCAAACAGGGTTGTCAAGGTAATACGTTACAGTCGTTCTGCTGGAAATTCCGTGGCCTTTCGCTTAATCGTGGAGAGCGCATAAATTTGGAGATGTAAAAAATGAAGGAGATTGTTGAGAGCTATTTCAAACAGAGAAGCCTAGTGAACCACCAGCTTGCGTCGTACAATGACTGCATACCAGTCGGAGACGGAAAGGAGAGCAGGATGGAGAGGATTGTTAGAAACATCAGGATTGGAAGCGATGAGCCCTTTGAAGATGATGAGGGCGGCCTCGTTAAGCTAGACCTTCTTGATAAGGAAATAATTGTCCGACTGAAGAATCTTCGATTAGGTAGGCCCACGATAAAGGAGGCTAACGGTGCAGAACACCATGCAACTCCGATGGAGTGCAGGCTTCGGAAGCTGACATACTTCTCACCAGTCTACTTGGACTTCAAGATCTTCCGCGACGATTTACCTCCCTCTCCGGGCACCGAAATGGGATTCCAAGAAGAGACGAGTGTACACATTGGAAACCTCCCCATCATGGTTCGCTCCGCACGATGCAACCTGAATCACAATCACATAGACGAGAATAGGCGCCTCTCTCCTGATACTTCTGGTGAAGATGCTGAGAGATACACACAACTTCTGAGAAAGTCAGGAGAGGATCCTCTTGACCCCGGTGGATATTTCATTATCAACGGTACTGAAAGGGTACTAATCTCAATGGAGGACCTCGCCCCAAACAGGGTTACGGTCGAGAAGAACAAGAAGTATGCCCACGAAACCCAGGTCGCAAAGATTTTCTCTCAAAAGGACGGAGTCAGAAAACCACTCAATGTCGAGAAGAGAAGGGATGGGATGCTAATGGTAAAGATTCCAAGCGCCGGGACTACACCAATCCCGCTTGTCTTGCTGATGCGGTCTCTTGGAGTGGAAAATGACAGGGAGATATTCGCATCAATAGCCGGTCCTCCCGAAGCAATGAAGTTCACAGTGGCCAATCTAAACGATGTCCGAGATAACGAGGAATACGGAGTTGATACTTGTGAAGAGGCTCTGGCTTGGCTCGAGAAGAAGTTTGCAGCCGGGCAGCAGAAAGAGTACCGTGAGTCACGTATTCAGAATCTGCTTGATAACGAACTTCTTCCCCATCTTGGGTCCAACATAGACAACAGGGAGAAGAAAGCAATTTTCCTCGGAAGAATTGCGCGACAGGTTCTCGAGATGGCAATTAAGAACAAGGACCCGAACGACAAGGATCACTATGCAAACAAGCGTGTGAGGTTGGCTGGCGACCTGATAGAGGACCTGTTCAGGGTGAGCCTACAACAGCTCGCTAGAGATTTGAAGTATCAGCTAGAGAGGCACCACAACAGGAAGAGAGAACTCCGAATCTCCTCGTGCCTCAGGCCAGACGTACTGACAACCAAGATTATGCATGCCCTGGCTACAGGAAATTGGGTCGGGGGCAGATCCGGAGTCAGCCAACTTCTCGACAGGACAACGTATCTCTCAGCACTCTCGCACATGAGGAGAGTTACGAGCCCACTCGTCAGGAGCCAACCCCACTTCGAGGCAAGGGATCTGCACCCAACACAATGGGGGAGGCTATGTCCCAACGAAACCCCGGAAGGGCAGAATTGCGGACTTGTGAAGAATGCAGCTCAAATGATTGACGTCTCAGAGGAAGTCCCAGAGAACGATGTGAAGGCCTTGCTCAAGGAAGCTGGCGTCAACGATAACCCAGATGGATGGGCCGACGGATCCCGAATCCACGTAAATGGCGATATCTTCGGCCTCCACAAGAGACCTCAAAAGCTTGTTAGTCAATTCAAGAGGAGGAGGCGCTCTGGCCGAATCAGGCCAGAGGTAAGTATCAGACACGATCTCGAGAATCGCGACGTTTACATCAATACAGACAGAGGACGAATGCTCCGCCCACTTCTGATTATCGATCACGGGAGTCTTCAGATTACAAAGATGCACCTCGATGGACTCAACTCGGGTGAGATAACATTCTCCGATCTTATTTCGGGAGGGGTGGTCGAGTGGGTGGATGCAGAGGAAGAAGAAGACTTGCTAATTGCACCAAGGCCATTCGATCTACCAGCACATTCGCCTAAGAACAACCGACCAATCAACCCTGCAAAGGTGGAGTGGACCAACTTGGGCGAGCATGGAATTTCTCATGCCAATATCTCTGCTGAGGTAATGATGCCCAACGGCGAGGCGAAGATTGAGAAATTCAAGGTGCCACTAAATTACTACCAAGAAAATATAGATGTGTTGAAGAGAAAGGAGAAGAAGGACAACACAGTTCTTGTTTTCACCCACGTAGAGATAGACCCCCAGCTGATAATGGGAGTCTGCGCTTCTTTGGTGCCTTACCCAGAGCACAACTCAACTCCTAGAGTTACAGGCGGGACCGCTATGGTCAAGCAAAGCCTCGGCGTTGCCAGTGCAAACTTCAGGCTCAGACCAGATACCAGAGCCCACGTGATGCATTACCCCCAGCGTTCAATCGTAGGAACCAGGGCAATGACATCCACAAAGTTCGACCAGAGGCCCGGTGGACAGAACTTCGTCGTAGCAATTGTCAGCCATCACGGTTACAATATGCAAGATGCGGTGATAATTAACAGGGCATCCGTTGAGAGGGCACTCGGTAGATCAGCATTCATCAGGACATACAATGCAGAAAACAAGAGATTCCCAGGTGGCCAAGAGGAGAGAATCGAAATTCCCGGAACTGGCCTAGACGAAATAAAGGGCCTCAAATCATGGGATTCTTATTCACACTTGGAAAGGGACGGACTCCCCGTTCCAGAGGTTGAACTAACTAGCCAAGAGGGAGGTAGGGGCATACTCGTCGGTAAGACAAGCCCACCTAGATTCCTCGAAGAGTCCCATGGTGCATTCCTCCAAGCCCAAGAGAGGCGCGAATCATCAATGATGGTGAGGCACGGCGAGCAGGGATGGGTGGACAACATCTTCGTCACCGAGTCACTTGACTCAGGCCGACTCGTGAGGATAACGCTACGCACTAACAAGATACCAGAACTCGGCGATAAGTTCGCTAGCCGTCACGGGCAGAAGGGGATTATCGGAAGGTTGGTTGAGCAGGAGGATATGCCATTTACTGAAGATGGAGTAATCCCTGACCTACTGATTAACCCTCACGCCATCCCTTCTAGGATGACTGTTGCCCACGTACTGGAAATGATTGGTGGCAAGGTCGGCTCAATGGAGGGAAGGAGAATTGATGGAACAGCATTCACGGGTGAGAAGGAGGAGTCTCTTCGTTCAGGGCTACTCAGGAATGGCCTTAGACATACAGGAAGAGAGGCAATGATCAACGGCGAGACTGGCGAGAGCTTCCCGGTCGAAACGTTCGTTGGGGTGATTTACTACCAGAGGCTACATCACTTGGTTAGCAGCAAACTACACGCACGTAGTAGGGGTAGAGTCCAGATCCTTACAAGGCAGCCAACTGAGGGGCGAGCTCGACAAGGCGGTCTAAGGTTCGGTGAGATGGAGAGGGACTGCCTCATTTCCCATGGGGCATCGATGGTAATCAAGGATAGATTGCTGGATGAGTCCGATGGTTGGAATCTGATGGTCTGCAACACTCCCCGTTGTGGGCATATTGCATACTACGACTGGAAGAGAAGAACTACCATCTGCCCAGTATGCGGTGATAGATCGGATGTCCACTCAGTCCAAACATCTTACGCCTTCAAACTACTCCTGGATGAGATGAAGAGTCTTGGAGTGGCAATGAGACTAGAACTGGAGGATAGAAGATGAGTGCCCGAGATGCAGCCAAGATACCAAAGAGGATTGACTCTATTAGGTTCACATTGATGGACCCCAACGAAATAAGGAAGATGTCCTCAGTGGAGGTCAAGACTGCAGATACCTACAAGGACGATGGGCACGCATTCAAGCAGGGGCTAATGGATCCCAAGATGGGAGTAATCGATCCTGGGATCAGATGTGAAACCTGCGGCAACAAGCATGAGGAGTGCCCAAGCCACTTCGGGCACATAGCCCTTGAACTCCCAGTAATGCATATCGGTTTTACTGGGTTGATCAAGACTTGCCTGAAGACTACCTGCAACTCTTGCAGCAAGGCTCTACTGCTTGATGCACCAGAGTCCCATCCAACAGACCCCGAGAAGTCAGAGCAGGACTATTACAGGGACCGTATAAATGACATCATACTGAAGCATGGAGTTGGAGGGAGGGAGTTCAAGAAGATCATTAAGGATGTTGAGAATCTCTGTGCTGGTGCAAAGAGGGCTATTTGCATGCATTGCGGCGCTGAACAGGGTAAGATAGTCCTGGACAAACCTACTACCTTCAAAGAAAAGAAGGCCGACAAGGGAGAGCACAAGCTGAATGCTCGTGATATCAGGGAATGGCTTGAGAAGATTCCCGACGAGCATCTAATTTTCGTAGGAATGGAGAAAGATGTCAGCAGGCCAGAATGGACGATAATGAAAGTCCTACCCGTACCACCAATTACTGTCAGGCCATCAATCACACTAGAGAGTGGCGATAGATCAGAAGATGACTTGACACACAAGTTGGTCGATGTTCTAAGGATTAATCAGCGACTCAGGGAAAATCGAGATTCAGGTGCCCCACAACTCATCGTGGAAGATCTCTGGGAACTTCTCCAATATCACTGTACTACGTACTTCGACAATCAAACTAGTGGGATTCCTCCAGCCAGGCATCGTTCCGGACGCCCACTCAAGACCCTCTCCCAGAGACTAAAGGGCAAAGAAGGCAGGTTCAGAAGCAACCTGTCTGGTAAAAGGGTGAACTTCTGCGCAAGAACAGTAATCAGCCCTGATCCGAATCTTGGAATAAATGAAGTCGGCGTGCCAGTAAAGACTGCAAAGGAACTCACCGTCCCCATCAGGGCAACGAGCAGAAACCGCGAACAACTGAGGCAGATGATCCTACGTGGTCCAGATGTCCACCCAGGTGTAAACTATATCATCAGGGGCGACAGATTCAGAGTGAGGATTACTGATAGGACCAAGTACATCTGGGCCGGCTTCAGATGCTTGAACCCTGAATGCCATTCGGGTAGTGAGGAAGAACCCTACACGGGGTACAGGCCTGACTTGAATGAGGTACTACCCGCCCCCAACTTCCTTCCCGGACTTGTTCTAAGGGAGCAGATGCGGAGGGATCCGATGACCGATGCACTAGTTCCCGAATGGACTGTCGATCTCGATGGGACACTATCCAACCTCAGGGGCGAGGGTGTCGATGGTAAGCCATTAGCCGAAGATGACACCGATGCAGCAATTCACTATAGGTGGAAGTGGGAGGTTAATAACCCCGAAGAATATCTTCCAGAGCATCTAGAGGTCAAGTGCCCGCACTGTGGTAGTCCAGAGATTGAGGACGAGCATGGCAATGTATACCCCACGGATACAGAAGATAGGCTAAGCACATATGACAGGGAAGGAAACCCTCGTCCGGGTGTCGTGGTTGAAAGGCATTTGATTGACGGGGACGTGACCATCTTCAATCGTCAACCATCCCTACACAGGATGTCGATGCTTGTCCACGAAATACGAGTAATGGACGGGAAGACATTCAGGTTCAATCTAGCAGATTGCACCCCCTACAATGCAGATTTCGACGGCGACGAGATGAATCTCCACGTAATCCAGAGCGAGGAAGCCAGAGCCGAGGCTAGAATACTGATGAGGGTCCAAGAGCACATTATATCCCCAAGGTACGGGGGTAGCGTAATCGGAGGAATACATGATCACATCACTGGTGCATATCTCCTCACCCATGGGGATGCATTCCTGCCTATGCATGTGGCAATGGACGTATTGAGCTCAATTGGGTGGGAAGGAGACCTGCCCGAAACAGTCGAGAGAAACGGACAGACTGGATACCTCGGAAATCAGATCTTCAGCCTTTTGGTCCTTGGAGGCTTCAGCCTCAACTTCAAGAATAGGGCCGGCGAAGACGTTCTAGTCTCCAAAGGTGATGTTACTGGTTCAATCGACAAGAGAGGAATCGGTGCCGAGGACGGACGCCTTCTAGATGCAGTAGTCCAGACTCATGGAAATGATCTGGGAGCAGATTTCATCAACAAGATGACGAAGATGACTATTGCAATTTGTACATCAATGGGCTTCACTACTGGAATTGACGACGAGGACCTCCCTCCAGAGGCCAAGGATGAGATTGCTAGGATAAACTCTCAGGCCAGCTCCGACGTAGATACAGAATTGGAGAAATTCGGAAAGGATGGTAGGAAATACGAGGCTCGCCCGGGTCGAACCCCTCATGAGACTCTTGAAGAGAATATCCTCACTATCTTGGATGCCGCCAAGGCCGAGACCGGTAATGTGGCAAAGAAAGAACTGGGCGATGATAACTCAGCGGTTCTGATGGCTACTTCCGGTGCTCGAGGCTCTATGGATAACCTAGCGATGATGGCCGGATCAATCGGTCAGCCGAAAGTCAGGGGTAAGAGGCTCGAGAGAGGGTACCAAGACCGCGTCCTATCGCACTTCCCAAGGAAGGTAAAGGGCTCCAAGGAGAAGGGCTTCGTGTCTTCTTCATTCAAGAGGGGCCTAGAGCCTACAGAGTTCTTCATGCTGTCCGTATCGGGTAGGGAGTCCCTGGTCGATACAGCCGTAAGGACGAGCAAATCCGGATACATGCAAAGGCGCCTGATTAATGCAATGGACGACCTAAAGGTCGCAAACGATTCGATGGCCTCAGTTAGGAACACTGCTAACAGAATCATACAATTCGAATATGGCGAGGATGGCACAGACCCAGCCAAGAGTAGAAAGGGCAGTCCTTTCGACGTAGACCAAGTTCTGAATGACGCATTGGGGGGTGGTAACTGATGGTAGTTAAGAGTGCAACAAAGAAGAAATTAATGGATCTCGGCATCGAGGAGGAGTATGCACACAAGCTTGCCGACGACAGAAAGTGGGATGACGTCAAGGGACTCTCTCCTGGGCAAATTGCTCAGATTTGCGGCATAGACTCGGGAACATCTCAGAAAATCCACGATGTAATGGCAAGCTCCATAAAATCATCTAGAGCCTCTACTGCAAGTTCTGAGAAGACGATTGTAAGGCGCCGAACCGCCTCTCGAAGAAGAAGAACTACGCGCTCTCTGCCATTGCAGGATTACGACTATGATTCGAAAATGGCACAACTTATCCGTGACATTGACCACGAAGATGAGATGTTTATCCAACTTAACAAAGCCGCAACAAAAACAGGCTCGAACATGACTCCAAGGATGATTGACCAACTAGTACAGGGCCTCCACAGCAGGGGGGAGAAGAAATTGACCGATGCCAAGGCAAAGAAAATCATCAACTCTGCATACAATTTCTACTTGGATTCTAAGGCAGTCCCTCACGAAGCCGTGGGCATCACAACCGCCCAGTCAATTGGCGAACCCGGTACGCAGATGACAATGCGTACTTTCCACTATGCCGGTGTGGCAACCGTAAACGTTACACAGGGTCTTCCAAGGATTATCGAGATCGTCGATGCGAGAAAGGTGCCAAAGACCCCAACCATGATCATTTACATGGATGAGAAGAATTCCAAAAACAAGCCCCTTAGGACTAATGAGAAGCTAGTCAGGGATTTAGCAGCTGCAATCGAGACCACTACTGCAATGGATATTGCCACCATCGACGTCGACGTCGCCCAGAGGAACATTGTCCTCCAATTGAACAATAGCAATATGAGGCTGAAGAAGATGAATGGGGCCGAGGTAAGGGACAAACTTTCTCGAGCCCTCCGACTTTACGTCCAAGCCGACAACGAGGATCGTCCAAAGTCACTCAGGATCATTCCCGGCGTAACAAAGGAAGAGGATCTGGCCGATCTCGCATCCGATCCGCCAACATACACCGCTCTTCTCCAACTTGAAGACAAGATTAAGAAACTCCGTTTGAAGGGTCTGCCAGGGATCAGTAGGGCAACCGTGCAAGGGCCAATGACTGACACTGGCGAGTACTACATTTCCACCATTGGGTCAAACCTTTCCAAGGTAAGCGAGTTCGATGGAGTAGACAGATCCAGAACTTACACCAACAATATCAATGAGATCCACGACTACCTAGGGATCGAAGCAGCCCGTCAAGCAATTATTAACGAAATGTGGGATACCTTGGAAGGAGCGGGTCTTGATGTTGACGTTAGGCACCTCATCATGGTTTCAGACGTAATGACAACCGGGGGGGAAGTTAGGGCCATAGGACGGCACGGAGTCAGCGGGACCAAGCACTCAATTCTTGCCAGATCGGCTTTCGAAGTTACTGTGACTCACCTATTGAAGGCCGGAGTAATCGGTGAAAGGGACATGCTATCTGGTGTGACTGAGAACATCATTGTCGGCCAGCCAGTAGCTTTGGGTACGGGTAGCGTCGAGTTGTTCTACATACCCACGGAAACTAATTGAGGTGAAAGAATGGACATCGCTAGACAATTGAAGCAAGGAATAAACACTGGCAACATTGTTTTCGGTCAAAGGCAAACATCATCTGAGTGCACTAGGGGGGAGGCCAAAATGGTACTAGTCGCCGCAAATTGTCCAGAGTCATTTATCGATGAATTGAGGAATTCACACCCATCCGTGCCTATGCATCAGGTTACCATGGTGAATAGGCAACTTGGTGCAGCATGTGGAAAACCATTCCCAGTAAGCTCTCTCTGCATCATCGATGCCGGCCAGAGCGATTTACTTCAGCTCGCCCCTAACCTTTGATGGAATAAACGACCCCAAGAACAATTTTTCTGGGTTTTCTTCAAAGTCAGACCCACCGGCCAATAAACCATGGAAGCGGTTTTGCGAGATCTTCTCAGAATAAAATCTGTTAATCTCCGAACCCATAATGCGGACCTTGTCCCTAACGGCTTCACCTGCCTTGGAGTCGCGACCTCAATTCCAGAACTAGAAATTCACTCAAACGAGGTTTTCATCTGGCATGCTCGAGCGGGCATATTGCCGATAACTAAGAGCGAGATCATTAGGTTTGGAATGGATGCACCTAGTGGATTGAACCTCATTCTCAGTGAAAGGACGGTTCAATCAGAATGCTACTCGGTAGATACTTTCGATTTCAGAATTCTTGAACCAGAGGAAATTTCACTGCTGGTCGGTAAGGCTGTTCTTTCTGGTGATTTGATTGCAACTGCTAAGGATGAAGACGATAGAGCAAGAATGGAGCAGTTTGGCCATGAAAGGCCGGTTGAGAAAATGTTAGTTCTGAAACCATCCATTGAGTTCAAATCTTGGTCTGTCCAAAGAGGGATGGAGGGCATCTCGTCTACGCCTGTCCTAATTTCTGCACGACTATGGGCGGTTCTGGGAGAATTGCAAGGGCCAAACGGTGAAAATGAACCAGGTGAATGGACGATTCTAGAGGACCCATGGTCAAAAACTGTGTCTCTAATAAATGACATCCGAAATCTTCAGCATGCCCCTATTCTAAGGACGATCGAACCGCAAGATGTCAATTGGCTAACCCCTGATAGGATAACCGAAGAATTGGCCAAGGTCATAGAGGAAAGGAGGCGGGGGAACTCAGGAAAGAGTAGCGATTCAGGAACCGTCCGGAGCATGCTTCTCCAGAAATGGCCTTTGGATTCGGAAAGAGCAATCGTCAGCCATAGCAAGATTATGATTCCTGGATGGTTAATTCACTTAGAAGATGAAAAGATACTGCACGGCACAAACGGTCGTCTATACGACTACTAATTCCTCTGAAGAAGCATCATATCTTCATCTGATAGTGTTTGACCTTCCATCAGCCTTGACATTAGGTCCGTTACATCAACTCTCTCGGAATCATGGTCCTTCATTGATCCCGATAACTTCAGAATATCCTGCATAGAATGAATGCATCTGAGGGAAATGATGTATTTGTTATGAAAATCATCGGCACTTCCCTTAGTCGACGTTAGTCCTAGATGTTCCGAATTTGCCAGTCCCCTGAGCCTGTCTACTTCATTTGAAAGCTCCATCATCAGTGAATGGGCTTCCTCTGATTTCTCTGAAGCAACAGTTACAGCGTCATGTGCCTTCTGCTGCCTCTTCTCTGCTTGCTTAACCTCCTTTAGAACAGATGAGCTACTTGCTTCCTCCGACTTTTTAAGTACCTTAAATTCGCTCTGCAATCTCTTCATTGTCGAGAAGAAATCCCTCTCCTTTTTCGGGCTAATTTGCCCAGTCTGGTGGCGCCACTCTAGCTTGTTCATCTGCTCACGAACTTTCCTAGAACTCGGGCCATTCTTCTTCTTTCCAGAGTCACGATCATTATTCTCTGCCGAACTTCTTAGCTTAGTTCTAATTTCCTTCAACTCATTTGTCTTTTCTAGTCTAATTTTCCTTAGTTCTGCAACTCTGCTGTTTGCCTCATTTCGCAAGGTCTTCTGCTTTTGGACTTCTGTTATCAATTCCTTGACCTGGCTGTTAATCTCATTCCTCTTGTCCAATTGGCCCCTGACCTTCACGTTGAGTTGGTCGCGCCGTGTTTTGAAATCTGCCAGCTTATCGCTAACTGACTGAGTCTTCGTTTCGAAAACAGTACTAAAATTCGACTGATTGAGTTCCAACTACGTCCCTCGGGCACTTCCAATTTGGGTTTCCATTTAAGGAATACCGAGTTTTCAACCAATCTACTCCCTACGAGTAGCAACTCGGCCTTGCCTACTGCCTCTTCTGGAGACTCCTATCTTCCTACTCTTTTTCCTAGGCGTTTGCGCTTCTTCCGACTTTTTGGATTCTTCTTCTCCCGTTTTAGAAATCGACGAGAGCCCACCAGACTCTAGCAATGCACCCAACTCATCTGTGCTCAGAGCACCCCCCTTAGCTGCGATTCCTCGGATATCTTCTATGCTGGAGAAGTTTCCTCTGCCAGATGAAATTCTGGAGAATTTCTCAACTCTTTTCAGTTCCTTTCGCTCAATCTTTGAGGTTCCCTTCATAGATTCAATATCCCTATCAATCGATGATATCCTCTTGCTGATTCGCCTAATCTCTTTCCTGCTAACTTTGTCCTCTTCAATCTCTACATTGTCTTTAAGTTCCGAAACTACCTTGTTTGAGACTTCCTTATTTTGATCCAGTTTGGAAGAAATTTTCCTCATCTCACTCACTTTCTTGATATAATCAGAATGTGCCTTCTCTGCTTCTCTCTTTTTCTTAATTGATGCGTGAATCTCAAAGAATCTGCTGAATGCAGTTAGTTCTGGATTCAGCATTGGCACGGAAGTCAAGTCATTGTCTATGTTAGTTAAAGAATCAAATGTGTCACTCAACCACTCTTCCAGAATCTTCGATGGTGGTGGCACGCACTTGTTGATAGCATCCCGTTTCTCGCGATGTTTTTGCGCTATTTTTCTGGATGAGTGGAACTCACCAAGTAACTTCTTTCTTCCAGAATCAGTATTCTCAAAACCTACAATTGCAGATCTCAAAGCCTTGATTATGTGCACCTGTTCCTTCCTCTCCGACTGCAGGTCTCTGATCTGCCCGTCAATGGAGCGCAGCAGAACCTTCTTTTCCTTGACAATTCTACTGATGCCATCTGCATCGATTCCCTCGAGATCGCCCCAATTGTTCATTTCCGGCCCCTCACTCATTCTTCTTCACCTGCTATTTTCCTTGGCTTGGTTTTCTTACTCTTCTTCTTTGCGAAAGAGGAACGACCACCATTCTCAACGGTATTTCTAGCCTTTAGAAGATCCCGGAACCCTGGTCCGTTATCGCCAAAACCGACCTCCAGCCTCTTTTCCCAGTATTGAATTGCCTTATCACTCTGAGAAAGCAATTCCCTAGCCCTATCTAATTGACTCTTAACTTCCCTTAATTCTCCTGTTGATTCTGACAACTTCTTATACATCGGTTGTGCCTTTGAAACGGCTTCAATCATCTTGGAATGGGCTTTATCTGCCTTCTTGAATAATTCAGACATCTTCCTGTTCTTCGCCAAATAGATGGACATCTCTGGGTTCGAATCCTTTCTATCCTTGACCCATTTGTCGTTTTCAGAGATAAGCGCCCTCCTCTTCTCCAGAAGTTTCCTCTCAGATTTGTGATCAAGAGCCGTAGTCTGAATCTTATCCTCTATTTCTTCTATCTGCTCCAGCAGCTTTTTCTTTTTCCACTCGGGGTCCAAGATAATCATCCCCCCAGAGTTAATCAGACTCTCTCTGATATCTTTTACCTCGGGAATCAACGCCCCAGCCTCTCTCTGACAGCGCCCCCTCTCCTCCTTGAAAGATGCAACCTTACTATTTGCTCCATCGAAAGCCTTCCTAATCCGATCGACCTTTGGACTCAATGACTCTTCTTCAGCTTCCAAATTTCGTATTACACCAGGAAGATTGTCCTTTAGCATAATCCTCCTTTTCAGGAGTTTTTCAGCGAGCTCTCTTGGCTCTACCCGCATCAGTTCTCCAGTGTCCATTTCGATTCCGAGAAATACATCCCTTTTAGGCAATACTGGACATTTTTGTGGGTTTGATTCATACGATGTCCATTCAAGCCGACTCCATGAGGGTCTTACTAGGCAATTCTATTCTCATGTCCATAGCGATAATATTGCTCTCCTGCATCAGTTTGAATTCATACTCGCCACACTACCTAGATTCGAGTCTAATAGAATCCAATTACTCTGACGAGGCGACTAACTTCACAAATTTCACCTCATCAGGAGGTTCTGGGTTGGCAGTTTCTGGAGAGCCAGGGTACGTAGGAGACATCTTAGTTGCCTCAATGATGGTCACCAATTCAGGTAATTCTAGCGGGACTGCGTCACTGATCATCTCTCCAGTATCTGGAGGTGAGATTTTCCAGGGCGAACATATTCCAATCTCGCCCGGTTCTACTCGCGAAGTTTTCACCCCCTTCAAGCTGTCTTCATCCGGGACGAATAATTTTGATTGGGCGATTTCTGTGGTTGACGACCCGGATAATTTGCAATTGCAAGGGAATTTCTCAGTTGAGGTGATGCCGAGCCAAGTCCTCAATCTAACTATTGACACAATAGAATGGACTAATTCTGGTGGTTTGAATCTAGACGCATCGGTATTCCTGTCTAACGGAAAATCCAGGGGAATCATCCTCGAGGTCTCGTCAGGTTCCCAGGGAAGCTACCAATTATTGCAGAGAATCCAGATTGCATCCGATCCGGGCCGAAGGACAATCACATTCGACCTAGGCCATCCTTTAGCGGATGAGGTAATATTGGAGGCTATACCAATTGGGTGGTTGCCTTCATCATATTCTGTAAATTCCTCGCAAATGAACGTTGCAGAGCCACTGGTGAATAAAGACTCAATCTTCGTAGCGGCCTCCTTTACTCCCGAAAGACCAATTCCTGGAAATAGAGTAATGGCCTCCATATCCTTGGAAAATATTGGCAATTATCAAGCACAATCTGGTTATGTCCGAGTTATATCTTCTTCCAACCAGAAAATCCTCTCGGAAACAGAAGTCCAATCCGTAATGCCTGGCTCAATATTCACAACTGACGTGTCTTTGCCAGATTGGCCGGCTAGTGATAGCGTTGGTTTAGAGGTCCAGTGGCATACGAGCGGAACCAAATCCTCAAATTATTACTCAATAGAGACGGATAATAGCCAGGAAGGGCTGAACCTCCCCTTTGACATACTCGCTGCCGGTTATGGCCTCCTCGCGGGAGTTCTAACAATCCTGGTGGGGACATTAGTTTGGCGTACAGTTTCTACTAGGACCCCATCTACCTCTGATTTCAATCTCCGGGAAACTAAGGAATCGGCAAAGTCACTGTCTAAGCAGGAGAAGACGGAGATTCAATGCTCATACTGCGATCAAAGATTGATGGTCCCGCACAATCATGCCGGAGGGGTCCGATGCCCTGCATGCTCAATGGAATTCGTTGTCGGTGAAAACGACAAACCACCGCATCCGGTCGTCCGCTCTTCCGAAGACACTCTAAATTGCCCAGAATGTGAACAGGCTTTGAGGGTAAAGATGGAGAATAGGCCAGCAATGTCTAGGTGCCCGGTCTGCAAGGCTGAATTCATGGCCGAGGCCGAGGGGGCGTAAGATGTCTGAATTCAGCGAAATTGAGGAGATGTATCTGAAGACTATCTTCGAGGTTCATACCGAGACTCCTGGCGAGATTGTTAAGACAACCCAACTCGCTGAATTGATGGGCGTATCTGCTGCCTCTGTAACAGAAATGGTTCAGCGCCTCTCGCAACGTGAAATGATCACTCACATCCCTTATCGTGGATGCCGTCTAACAACCGAGGGATTCCAGTTAGCTGCTAGGATAAAACGACGTGAGGGACTTCTCGAGGTTCTTTTGAAAGATGTGATCGGCTTCAAGGGAGACGTGAAAGGTGTTGCATGCAAAATGGAGCATTCAGTGGGCATAGAACTGGAGGAAACTCTAGATCGCCTTCTTGGCTATCCCGAGACTACTGTAGGGGGTCGCAGAATTCCTAGCATTGAGCGCGATTTTGATACATTGGGAATCGGGACTCTTTTGCCAATAGGGCGCTTACCAGAGGGAGCATCCGCTGTAGTGGAAATGATAGTTGCAAATGATGTTGAATCCATCACTATCAGTGATTGCGGACTTGGGATTGGTGAATCAGCCTTAGTGTCCGGCGGCACGATAATTTCTAATGGCAGGGTCATTGGATTATCTGATAGCATTTCAATGAAGATTCTTGCTAGAATTACTTCTATGGTGGTTTAGTAAATGTCTTCGAACGAGCAGTCAAGCAATTTCCACTCGCCTGAGAGTGAATTGGAATCAATGGTGGCAACACTGCAGACAGAGGCCCCCCCTGCCCCAGAAATATATGGAATGGTGAAGGAAGAGGACAAGGTCGTAATCAACAATATTAAGGAGATTTTGAAGTCCAGAGAGGCTATTTTGACAGGAATTGATGACCTATTAATCAGCAGGGGGGCACGTTTGATACTGTTCCTGCCGATTGTAGTCGTCCTTCTATTCGGCCTCGCACAGTCGTATCGAGGATCAGTTCCAGACTGGTGGGACGGAGGTGTGCAGGAACTATTCTTCGATCTTTCATTCTCAATATCAGTTTACTTGCTCGCACTAGCCCTAATGGTCACAGATCTGGTGCTATTGTTTGTACTCCATTACTTGTTGTGGACCACAAAGCGCATTTTCCAAATCGAAACTGATGAGGTAGTCGCTACTGGAATAACATTTCGCAGTTCCCATGGGTATAGCGAGATGAGGGCAGTAATTGATGGTGCCTCGAACCAACTCAACCTTACAACTACTTTGATGATTTTCTCAACTGGTCTACTAGGTCTGGCATTGTTTTTCCAGACCGATACTCAAGGAATCCCTGTACTGATTGCATTATCCACCGGCACTCTACTGTCTGGGCATAGTGTTTACATGGTTTCCAATCGACCCCGATTCAATACGGTCGAGCCATGGGGTCTGTTGGGCGCATTCTCCCCTCCGATGCATCCTGCTTTGCTGGATAAGCCATTCACGGACGTCATCAGGTCTCATGTTGATCCCCTGCTGGCCGTGCGCTTCTCCAAGTACGTCTCGTCTTTTAGTGAGAATCTCAAGAACGGCGTGAAACTTTCAGAATTGCAGGAGTACCTACTGCAAGTTCTCGATTTGTTCCGCTCAGGCTTGATCGAAGAGGAGGATTTCCATCAAGCACTTGGGCAATTGGTGGATACAGCAACTATTGACCAGATCATCAATCATCCCGAACTCGGAGAAGAGACATTGGACAGGCTACTTATGCATGCGAGGGACCGATGCGCCCCTTTCTTCCGACTAAACGATAGGATGAGGATGCACTTGTCCTCTAATAACAATGATAAAATTTGGTTTGATGTGGATATGGAGAATCTAACACTTGGTCAGGCAAACCTATTCGCCTTCGTCCTAAACGAGACAGGAGAAACCCAGGACCTCATTCTGAGGGTGCAGACTCCTGACTTCAAACCTAACGAGTGCGTCTATCGACTTAAAGCAGAACCACATATGGATGACTCATTATCAGGAAAGACAACCTACGAGCGGGTCTCATCCTCACTGGCATCATCAAGAATTGTCTGGCAGACACTGATACCCTCGTCTATGGGGGATGCAACGGTAACAGTGCGGCTCGAGGACTCTTCTGGGAATCTAATTTCTGGAAAGGTGCTAACTTCACAAGTTCGCTCCGATCTCTTTACTCGCCTAAGGATGACAACCGGGGCAGTATTCATGTTCGGCGCCGCTCTCGCCATCATTTCCCCAATTCTTCCCTTCATAGCAAGGTTGCTTGGCCTTTAGGTCTCTTCAATAAGGGGGCACTATTCGCAATTGCATGGAAAGTGACGATGAGGTCTCCGACGATCTCCGAACTAGGTTGCATGCCATGGAGTCCAAACTGAGCAGAGTTCGCGGGCAGAGAGATTCACACAATGATTCCGCTAAGAGGGCCGCAGATCAGCGAAACTCAGCTCAAAATAAAAGGAACGAGGTCCAAGAAACAATCACATCTAGGATGGATGAACAGAAGAAGGTGCGCGCACAGGCCAAGATTCACCAAGCAAGTCGTGATGAGATCCAACAAACCATTAGGGAGATATTCACGCGAAAGAAGGGAAAAAGAGACCAGGGCCCCGGAAAGTCAGCAGTCATCCAACTGTCCGAAACCGTAGGCGAGATTGAGAGGATTGAGGAACGGATCATGACTGATGGCACGCTAACCCTGGAGAAGGAGAATGCGCTAATCAAGAAACTCAGGTCATTAATTTCTCGAAGAGACGAGTTAATCCCTCATGTCGAGCAGCAGCGAATAGTTTCAATCGACCTGAGTGACATGGATGAGTCAATTCAAAGATTGAGGGCAGAAGCCGACAACGAGCACAAGCTAATGCTCGAGCAGAATAGTCTTGCAGACGAGATTTGGGGTGAAATTAAGCCGCTATTCGAAGAGAGGGACTTCCTCAGAGGCGAGGGTGATAGGCTACATGCTCTTTTCGTGGAAGAAAGGGGCAAGGCCGACGAGGCCCACAAGGGATTAGTCGAACTACTCTCCAAGGTGAATGAGATCCGTAGCGAGATCCGTTCACAGCACGAGGAGAGGGAGAGGTTAGTCAAGGACCATAACAAATCCGTCAGGCAGGCTCTCAGAGGTCCAGATCAAAACGAAGAACTCGTAGAATCCCTTTCCGACAAGCTTCTTGGAGGTGAATCAATCACCTTCGGTGGCATCGTAGGCACGGATTCCAGCGAAACTAGCGAAGAGAATACGAAGCCAAAGAGAAAACCGAGAAAGCTAGGCACTTCTCGAGGTAGGAAGAGCTAGCTACCAACCTCGTTCTTCGAGCCTAGTTTCCAGTGCGTCTATTTCTAGTCCCGGCATTGCCTCTCCAACCATATCACAAGCTTCGGCAACTACTGCTGCGTCTTCGAAGTGATGCGTAGCAAGCACAATTGCCTCAGCAGTTCTAGTCGGATCAGAACTCTTGAAGATACCTGATCCAACGAATATCCCATCCATACCATGCTTCATCATCAGAGACGCATCAGCAGGAGTTGCTATGCCTCCAGCCGAGAAAGTTACCACTGGTAGGCGACCTAATTCTGATACTTCATCGAGAACTGATGCTACCTCCTTCCTGAGTTCTTCAAGGCTCCCGAAGGGAGTAGTTGCCACCCTAGCTCCTATTTCAGATGTTTTCTCCAGTCTTCTATAACCATCAAGCATCTTCTCCACAATTTCTCCACGCGCATTTGAGTCGGCATTTTTCGAAGTCTCAATTTCAGTTGCTAGGAGTCTAGCATGCTTGACCGCACTCACAACATTTCCCGTGCCTGCTTCTCCTTTCGTCCTAATCATCGCAGCGCCCTCGGCCACCCTTCTTACAGCCTCTCCAAGGCTGGTGCAGCCGCAGACGAATGGAATTGTGAAGTCATTTTTGGGGATGTGGTAGAACGGGTCTGCGGGAGTTAGCACCTCCGACTCGTCAATCATGTCTACTCCAAGTTGCTCCAGTACTCTGGCCTCTTCGTCATGGCCTATTCTAGCCTTAGCCATAACTGGAATGCTAGTGGTCTCAATGATCTCTTTGATCAATTTTGGATGGCTCATCCTTGCTACTCCGCCAGAAGATCGAATATCTGCAGGCACCCTCTCCAGAGCCATTACTGATACGGCACCAGCATCCTCGGCTACGTGAGCCTGTTCCGGGGTAACGACATCCATCACTACGCCGCCTTCCTGCATCTTCGCAAAACCTCTCTTGAGAAGCTCTGTCCCATGCCTCATATTGCCCAACTCCACCCTTTGCGGCATACAGATTCCTGTGGCCCTGTATTGATGAACCTATGTGGGGAGCAATTTTGCTAACTATCAGCTAGAACTGGAGAATCTCCCTCTGCTATGGGAAGGTTGGGGGACTCTTCCTCATTCTTCTCCAACCATTCCATTTCTTCGTCTGGTAAATCGCTATCAGCATAGATTGCTTCTTCTGGGCACTCGGGAATGCACGCCGCACAGTCTATGCACTCATCAGGATCTATCACCAGATATTCTTCGGCTTCCCTAAAGGCTTCTACTGGGCAGACATGTACGCAATCTTGGTATTTGCACCTTACACAAGCACTGGTTACTACGTGGGTCATAACGGGGCAATTGCCCGAGTATTTTGCATATGAATTCTTGTATTATTCGCCAATCAATCCTATTAGCAAATCCTCAGCAACCTCATTTGCCTTCTGTCCAGGGTAAACTTCCAACTTGAACTTCCCCTTAGCAACAGGTTCATCTGAATTCTGTGATATGACTCCCTGCCCCTGAACAAGCTTGCCTAGGCTCAGTCTCACGTGCAGAAACTTGTCTTCATCTACCCTATGGGGTAATCCCTTTTCGAGCATGGAAACCAAAGACTCATTTTCCATCCTTGCCAATGATGATAGTGCTTGCTTCCCCTTCATTTTCACACTAATTGTCTGCATCGGGGCTCCCAAAGTTGAGTTTTCTTTTTGGGTGATAATCTCAGATAACCCCCCACTCAGCCAACTAAGGGCATCTTCGATCACATTAACCTCGTCAACAGCACTC
>Ga0208407_1000438_pt1 | contig 19360 bp, 16 predicted proteins | sample ETNtaG_9_FD_185775 | JGI IMG/M metagenome (GOLD analysis project Ga0208407, IMG submission 185775) | Marine microbial and viral communities from oxygen minimum zone, Eastern Pacific Ocean - ETNP201406SV69 (SPAdes) (version 2) | ecosystem: Environmental > Aquatic > Marine > Oceanic ...
AGTGCAGAGCACTACAGCAAAGGGGAGTGGAAAATTTAAATTCAAAAAAGTTTTATCTGGAGAATATTTTGTCCGAGTTGATGGAGGGGAGCTCGGCAAGGCAAATGTCCCCGTTAAGGTTGGTGAAGATGATGTTAAAGATCTGCAAGTTGCATTGAAACAAACTGCCCCGGCTAATGTAGTGCAAGAGAAGGTTCCGCCTGCTACCCCGAAGAAAAAAACAAGCGTGGCCGCAGTAGCGCCCCCCATTAATGATGGCCCTTTAGTCCCTGAGCCAGCAGCCGAGGAGGAGCCATCAGATGCTGGATCAACCTATATAATGAATGAGCTTAGTTTTGAAATAAAAAAACTTTCTGCAGAGGTGAAGCATCTTAGTTCAGAGCTGGAAAACCTAAAGTCGTTGAGTAAAATGTGGGTAAACCCATTAGCTATTTATTCAAAAGAGATTATTATGAAAAACGGAAGTACGGTTTTTGGCAAGATTGTGTATCAGGATGAATCCGAGCTTAAAGTGGAAACCTTAGTAGGCTATCTTATTATTAAGCGTGATAACGTTGTTCGTGTTATCGACAATGTTATAACAGAAGACACCCAAGAGTATGTTCCAGAACAAGTTCGCGATAGCTATTCACCGCCTCCTATGCCACGACTATCTGAACCAAAATATACTTCTGCTGATCCGTTGGACCGAAGCGCAGGTAGAAAGTATGCAGCGAACTGTGTTTTAGTTGGAAATATAACGGAAAAGAAAGACAATCAAGGAAACACAATATTTACCGGAGAAGTAAAAAACATTGGAGGGCGTCGGGCAGATTTTGTAAAAATGGATTTTGTTTTTCGCAAAAATTGGAGTGGAGAAACAAAAACGCTTACTACTTTTGCCAGAGGAACATATCATACATTTGACTCAGGGATTACAACAGATGCAACGCTTCTTCCTGGTTCTGTAGGTGCTTTTGAATTATATGTTCCACATGCGTTTGGCTCATTTATAGGATACTCATATGTTATAGATTGGGAGGAATACGAATAGCCGTGATTTTCTTTCGAATAATAATAATTTTATTTTTATTTAATCCTGTTTCTGCTCAATCAAGCGCTACAATTTCAGAGGTATTTTTCCTTGATTTGGGGATAGTCATTGAGCCCTCTACTGGAGAAGAAGAATACAATAGAGTAGTTGAGTCCCCGAGCGAAGAAATCAACTTTCAAGTAAAAAAGGCTAAGAGCGGATCTATTTATATGGCTGCATCTTCAGAAATGCTAGCAAGTCTTGAGCGCATAAATAACCGAATTGCAAAATTAGAAAACTCATTCCAGGAAAAACTGTTTGATTTACAACAAGAAAATCAATTATTAAAAAATATGATTACAGATATTAATAAAACGCCAGATATTGAAAATGAAGCTATAGAAATCCTTGATGTTGAGCCGGTAGTTTCTTTGGTGGGGCCAATAAAAGAGCATGTAGACCCTCTTGTTGTTTTGCAATCAGATAAAAAGGAAGAGCCTGAGGAATTTAATAGTAAGGACTACATGGCAGGCGTCTTTGCTTATCAACAGGATAATTTCCAGTTAGCAATTCAATATTTTGCAAATTTATATTTAATCAGTGCTGATAAAAATGTATCGGACAACGTTACCTATTGGATGGCGGACTCTTATCAGCATCTTGGTGATATTGATAATGCAATGATCTATCTAGATATGGTAATCAAAAAGAAAAATTCAGAACATATTGATGATGCCTTAATCAAAAAAGGATTGTTGCATCGAAAAAGAGGGGAGATAGACCAATCCTTAGTTGTTTTTAATAAACTGGTAGAGAACTATCCAAAAAGCGAATATGTTAAGCTTGCCCGGATGGAGATCAAGCGTGCGGAAATATATCAATGATAAGATTAATATTTTTATTTAGTATTTTGCTTTTTAGCATGTTTGATATGTCCTTTGCGGCAACTCGAGTTGCATATACTCGACCTGGGGTTATGATGAAAATACCATTTAGTACGGTTGGTAGATCTCCTTATTTATTTAGAACTGGTTTTGGGACAGAGTTCCATAATCTTAGCCCTTTTAATAGTACCGCAGGAATCTTTTTTGATATGGAAGTAGGAAAAAACTTTTCAGTTGGCTTTTCTTCTGTGCAAACTGCTGATACAACTAATCTAGCCAATCTAGATGTATCTACATACACCCCCCCAGTTGAATTTGGTTTTCATTTACAACAAAGGGTTTATACTTATAATGATATAAGTGTATCTATTGGATTACAAGATATAGTATTTAAAAATTCAGAAAGTGAAAGCGGCTTAAGTTTGTCTCCTAAACAGTTGTCATTTTTTGCTGTTGTTAGCAGCGCAAAAAGCTTGGGATCATATAACTTACAGACTTTTTTAGGCTTTGGTACTGGAGGATTTGGAGCACAAGATTCTCTTCCAGCTACTGATTCTACAGGTACTCCAGCTGGAGTATTTGCAGGGTTTCATTTAAACACTCCATTCTTTAATAAGTGGGGTGGTTTAGATTTTGTGGGTGAATTTGATGGTATAGGAATCAATGTGGGACTCCGCATCCCCCTTACCTCGGATTATCGCCTAAACATTGGGTTCACCCACATAGATAAACTGCCAAGCTGGAAGCTCCGTTATTGGCCAGGTCACCCTGCATTAACCATAGGTTTTGATATGGCTGTTCCAAGGCGTGCTAGGCGTGTGATTGGGGAGGCATCGGGGCCAGCTCCATTATTATCCGATGGAGATATGCCAGTTTTTGATGATGAATTTTCTGATCAGTTTGATTCTACTTTAGCAATGGCAAGTTATGTAGTTAGCTCTCTGCGCGATTCTGTAGTTATGGTAAATAATGAAATGAGAAATTTGATGGTCAGATTATCCGCAATGGAGCAGCGTTCAAATTTTCTTGAAGATTCTTTGGCCTCATTAAAGCTATCAAGTAATGTTGGCGAAAAAAATATGAATGAAGCCATGAGGCATCTGTCTAGGTCTCTTAGGTATTTTTATGGAGGTGATTATAGAGCATCGCTGCAGGAGGTAGAAACAGCATTAGATTTAAATCCAAACCTTGCACTTGCGTATGCTAGAAGAGGTTCGATATACTATAAGCTTGGGGACGTGCAAAGGGCAACAATTAATTGGAACCTTGCCTTAAGGATGGACCCTGAATATGATGTTGTGCGCAATATTTTAAAAGCGTTACATGAAAACAGATTAAAGACTACAAGTTTTGTAAGGGAGTAAATAGGTATGGATATTGCAACCCTAATAGGTATTGTTGTTGGTCTTGGTGCGATCGGTGGCAGTATTTTTATTGCAGCAGCAGAAGCTGGTGCTAGTACTGCAGGTTTTGTTTCGCCAGCAAGTTTTGCAATCGTTTTTGGAGGAATGCTTGCATCTGTATCTGTGGCGTTTCCTCTTTCGGATGTTTTAAAACTAGGTTCTGCAATAGGCGCGGTGCTAAAAGGGGGCGAAATTAAATTAGGTGCGGTTGTTGATGAGGCTGTTGAGGCCGCTGATGTTGGCAGAAAAGGTGCGGCTGATTTGGAAAAGCACGTTGATGCAATTAAAAACTTTTTCTTCCGCGATGGCGTGCAAATGGTTGTTGATGGTTATTCTTTAGAAGAGTTAACAGAAATATTGGAAACCAGAATTGAATACAGAGAAATCCGCGAAAAAACACAGGCTGATTTATTTAAATCAATGGGTGTTATGTCTCCAGCTTGGGGAATGGTTGGAACGTTGATTGGTTTAGTTATTATGCTGTCAGGATTTGGGGGAGAAGGTGGAGCGGATTCATTAGGTCCAGGTATGTCTGCTGCCTTAATCACAACATTTTATGGTGCAGTATTTGCAAACTTATTTTTCTTGCCCATGGCAGATAAAATAAATGTTAGAATTACAGCAAACACAACACTTCAATCTTTAATGGTAGAGGCGGCTCGCTTGATACATCAGAAAAAACACCCCCTGATTGTTAGAGAAAAACTCAATTCATTTATCCCGCCTGCCGAATGGAAAAAAGAAGGTGAATAATAATTAATGCCTAAGTCTCCTGGAGAGAAGAAAGCCTTTAAGGCTGGAATAGTAAAAGGGATGGGCCTTGTTGATGAAGGTTTGCCTGGATGGTTTGGTACATTTGCAGATATGATGACATTGCTTTTTGCTTTTTTTGTGCTTTTAGCTGCATTATCAACAATGGATCCAGTAAAAATAATGGAGATGGCTAACTCCACAGGTAAATCCCTGGGTAGTAAGATTAAAAAGGAAGGTGCGGCAGAATTAGAGGGAGAGTTTGAAAAAAAAGCTACAAAGCTAGCGCAAGTAAAAGCATCTTTAGATGAAATGGTAGAAGAAATTGAAGCAGAAATGAAAGATAGCAAGGGAGACCCTCCTGTAGAAGTAACCTCAAGCGCTAAGGGAGTGACGCTTGAGATAAGTGGGGATTTTAGTTTTGGGTCAGGGAGTGCAAGTATTAGCCCAGGGCTAAAAAAACTTTTAAAGGATAAAATAGTTCCAGAAATAAAAAATTCTATTTTTCAAATAGAGGTTGCTGGGCATACGGATAGCGATGTATTGCCAAAAGCCTATCGGAAAAGATTCCCATCAAATTGGGAGCTTTCTACAGCAAGAGGGTCATCTGTTGTAAGAAATATTATTGATCAGGGTGTTGACCCAACAAGGTTGCTTGCTGCGGGATATGCTGATTGGGTGCCAAGGGGTCAAGCTGGAAAATTGACACAGAAGATTGATCGAAATACTGTTTTGGAATTGAATGATACGCCTGAAAAAAAAGGCAGGAATAGAAGAATTGAAATCACATTTTTAAAACCTGCACATCACTCAACAAGTTATGTGGGAAATGAAGGTTGACTATTAATGAGTATATTAAGAATTATAAAAGGAGTAGAATATGAAGAGAGGACATAAAGTTTATCCTTTCATTTGGTTTTTTATTTTAAGCATAAGCTTATTGTTGGGCCAACAAAGCTCATCCTATTTAACGCAAAAGTTGATGGTGGAAAGCGATCTAAGGTCAAGAATAGCTAGTGCATTATCTAAGATTATAGATGATCAGAAATATGTAATTGATGTTGATGTTGATATTGAAGTTACTGGTGAAAAAGAAGAACAAATTACCATTATACCTAGCGATAGGCCAATTTATGATGAAGCATCGGCATTGGAAGAGCTAACAACTATAATTGGGGAAGCGGCTCCAAAAGATGGTTCCAGTCCTGAGTCTGAATTTTCTAGTATGGGGTTACCAATACCCGGATTTGATTTTGAAGTAGAATCCGAACCACAGGTTTCTCAAGAATCTTCCAGCGAGGGCCAGCGAGGGCCAGGAATGGTTGTGCCAATACAGGAGCCTGGGAATACAACTGAGAGAGTTCAATCTAAAACCTTGACAAAAAGAGTGCCTGCAATAGCTGCGGTAAGACGTTTACAAATTAGTATTATTCTTCAAGAAGGCGCTGCACCAGAATTAATTGAAAATATTCGACAAGTAGTAATGGTTGCTTCTAGATTTGATCGCACTAGAGGTGATGTCCTTAGTATTATGACCGCATCATTTAAAGAAAGAAGAGATGAAAAAAGTGCTGAACAGGTTTTATTAAAAAACATTGCTGATAAACTAGAGGTACTTCAGTCTGGAGAAGGTGATGATGCGTTAACAAAGTCCATTGAAAAGGAAATCAGCGGTCCATTATTAGAACTAAAAGAACAGTTAAATAATTTAGAAAGAAGAAGCGCCGCAGATAAATTTGAATTTGAAAGAAAAACAGCTTTATTACGTGACTCATTGCAATTACGGGCTTTAAAAGAAGAAATAACTTCACTAAAGAATGAATTATCATATGCAAATGATGCGCGCGTTGATTCACAATTAACAAATAGAATCGCAATGCTTGATTCTGTTCAATTAGGGCTTGAGCAAGAAATGGAAGAAGTTGAAAGCTCATCTGCATTAATAATATTAGTTTCAATTTTAGGGGCGCTCGTTGTTGTGTTGCTCGTATTGGTTGTCATTCTGTTGTTTAAGAAAAAACAAGGGTCGCAACAACCGCAAATGCCAATGCCGTGGCCGTACCCACCCCCGCCGTTACGTAGAAAAAAAAAGCGTAAAAATCCACCAGTAGCAAATAATGCAAATAAAGAAGCACAAGAAGACCCTGATGTTATTAGAGGTGAAATCGGCGAAATGAGGCAATCGGTGGTTTCAATGAGTGTTGGGCAGCCAAAAACTGCTACTCGTATTGTTAAAGAATGGTTAGAGGATGATGTTGTTCCCGAACCTGAACCAGAAGCTCCTCCTGAGGAGCCAGAAGAAGATTCTGGTAAAAAGAAGAAAAAGAAGAAATAAAGGGGTCATTATATGATCACTGATTTAAAAAGACTATCTGGTCTACAAAAAGTAGCTATATTATTTAATATTCTTGGAGAGGGTTTATCGATAACCTTGTTAAAAGAGTTAACTAAAACAGATATAAGGAAAGTGCGTTCTGTTGCCCGTGATATGGATAGCGTATCATTTAAAGTAAAAAAACAAGTAATTGAGCAATTCTATTATAGTTTTGTAAGTGAAAAGTTCCAATCCGAAGAAGGCGCAGAAGATGAACCCAAGAAGCCATTTGCTTTTCTAGCGGAGTTAACAGATGAGCAATTAATATCAATGGTCTTGCCAGAAGATACAAGAGTAAAGGCGATTGTTATGGCTCAAGTGGATACAGAGAAAAGAGCAAAAGTTTTAGACAGACTTGGCCCAGAAGAAAAAGGTAGAGTATTAATTGAAATGGGAACTTTAGATGAGGTTCCATTAGAGGCTGTAGTTAGTATTGCTTCAGAATTACAGGAAAAGTCCCATTTTTTGCCAAAAACTGTTGATTTTTCAAGAGGTGGGGGAAAAGATGTTGCCGATATCTTGGGTGATATGGACCCTGATGATGAGTCAAAATATTTAGAAGCAATATCAAGAGAGGCTCCTGCATTAGCAGAAGAAATAAAAAAATACCATCTTAAATGGGATGATATTTTCGAATTTTTCCCTGACAATATTATTCGGGATCTTATGAATTCAGTAGAGCTTGACCTAATTGCAATGTCAATGAAGGGAATGGATGAAGAAGTTGTTACAAGAGTTAAAAATAACCTACCTCAAAAAAAACAAGCTATGTATGAACCTGTTGAAGGAGCTGTTTCAAAAAGAGAGGTTGATAATGCAAGAAAAGGAATCGTTCAAGCAGCAAAGCAGATGGAAAAAGATGGAGCTTTTAAGCTAGAAGATTTTATTGGTGGCGGAGAAATGGTTGAATAATTAGCAAAATTATTATATATAAAACCCCCAACCTGGGGGTTTTTTTTTATTTATAACTAATTAATAATGAATTATTGAATGAAAAGCAAGATTATAGAATTAATACTAAAAAAAGGTTCATTAAATCATGATAGGTTAATTGGTGTAGAAATAGAAGATATTATTTATACGAATAAATGCAATAGAATCCCTGTTAATCAATCTAAAGAGTATTCTGCATCTGATTTATTAAATGATTTAATTGAATTAAAAAAAAATAAAAAAGAAACATATGATTATTCTATGGAGCCCGGAGGTCAAATTGAATGGGCATCAACTCCTTGCAGATCGTTGTTTGATATTCAAAAAGAATATAAACGACATTTGAATAATTATAGAAGCCTGTTGTTCGATAATAGATTGTTTGCAATCGATTATACTGTAGATCCCCTTTATCCCCCCTCATCTATTCAATTAATAGATAATCAAAAATATATTTTAATGGATAATCTATTTAATAAAACAGGGACTCATGGAAAATGGATGATGAGAAACACTGCAAGTATTCAAATAAACATCGACATCCTTTCTAAAGAAGATGGTGAGCAAATTGCGTTCATATCAGATTGCTTAAGCCCATTTGCTTCCTTACTATTTGCTAATTCTCCATTTTATAAATCTAATGTAGCAGGTGAAAAGAATTACAGGCACACCATCTGGTCTAATACGGATAAGAGCAGATGTGGTTACTTATTTGATCACGGTATTATTTCAAATGAGAATCTTATTGAAAAATATTCAGATTTAGTTTTAAATGCTTCATCAATTTTCTCTATTGATAAGAACCATAATGTTCGACCTTTTAAGGGCACTATAAATAAATGGCTTACTTCATTATATAATAACCATGAAGTAAGTGATCATATTATTAATACTGCCCTTCATCAAATATTTACTCATGTTAGATTCAAACAGGGGATGATCGAACTTAGATGTGTAGACCGGCCGCCTATAGGATATGAATTTGCCCCAGTTGCTTTTTGGGTTGGCTTATTATCTAATGATAAAATAAAAAACAAACTGATAGAATTATTTTTATCATGGGAATCTGTTGATAGAAAGCTTTCAATTAACAATACTGATAATTTAAACTTACAAAATATTGGGCCCCAACAAACTAGCATGTATGATTGGATATGCTATTTTTCTGAACTTGCATTAGAGGGGTTATCTTATAGGAGCAATCTTTTATCTATACGTAATGAAGAAGATTTATTTTTACCGTATTTAGAATTATTCCAATATAGAGGAGCGCCAGGATTATTTCGACAAAATGATTATATAAATAGCAAAAAATCATTAAAAGAATTTATAAAGATGTCCATATTGGGTAATTGATTATAAAAAGAAGTTCATACTTCTAAGCTTACTAATAGTACTTATATATTTTTATCATTTTTATAAACTATTTTATATCATTGAATGTAGTAATTAACTTCTTGCTGATATGAATAAAGCTCTATCTAAATCAGTTAATATTTTTAAATCAAAAATAGGTCAAAAGTTATTAGTCGCTATTACGGGATTAATGGTTTGTTTATTTCTGGTATTTCATTTAATCAATAATCTTATAATTTTTACGGGACCAGAAAACTTTAATCAATTAGTTGGGGCGCTAGAGAAAATAAAGCCGCTAATTCGAATTATGGAACTTTTGCTAGTTATTATTTTTTTTACGCACATATATAATTCAGTTTTGTTAACAAGAGATTCAAAAAGATCTTCTTCAAACAAATATGTGAGCTTATCTAATAGAAGTAGCACAGTTTATTCTAGAACAATGTTTTTATCAGGAAGTGTTTTACTAATATTTATTGTTACACATTTATCAACAATCTGGTTCAATTTTCAAAATATACAAGATCATAATAAATATTATTATTTTGTTACAGAAAGCATTTATGGATTTGGTAATATATTTATAACAATATTATATATGTTTTCAATGTTATTATTAGGTTTCCATTTGCGTCACGGATTTCAATCTGCCTTCAAAACTTTGGGTATTAAAAATTCCAAATTTGAAAAAATAATTAATATAATATCTGTAGTATTTTGGTTTTTTATACCATTTGGTTTTTTTAGCATAGCTTTTTGGTTTGGAATATTGGATGGAGGTAAATGGTGAAATTAAAATCTCAGATTCCCGGTGGTGATTTAATCAATCAATGGACAAATTATAAATCCAGCCTACCACTGGTTAGTCCAGCCAATAAGCAGAAATTAGAAATAATTGTAATTGGAACGGGTTTAGCGGGGGCATCTGCTGCTGCTTCATTAGCAGAAATGGGTTACAATATTAAGTCATTCTGTTTTCAAGATAGTCCACGAAGAGCCCACTCAATTGCGGCTCAGGGCGGAATTAATGCTTCTAAGAATTATCAAAATGATGGAGATAGCACCTACAGGTTGTTTTATGATACAATAAAGGGGGGTGATTACCGCTCCCGAGAATCAAATGTATATAGATTAGCAGAAGTTAGTGGAAATATTATTGATCAATGTGTTGCCCAGGGGGTCCCTTTTGCTAGAGATTATGGTGGATCTCTTGCAAATAGATCATTTGGTGGGGTTCAGGTTTCTAGGACATTTTATGCTAGAGGGCAAACGGGTCAACAATTATTGCTTGGGGCATATAGTGCTTTAAGCCGACAAATTGCTAATGGAAAAGTTCAAATGTTTTCTAAACATGAAATGCTTGATTTAGTTTTGGTTGATGGCGTAGCAAAGGGTATAATTGCTAGAAATCTTATTAGCGGCAAGTTAGAGCGATATAGCGCTAACGCTGTTGTCCTAGCAACCGGAGGATATGGTAATGTTTATTATTTATCAACAAACGCTATGGGGAGCAATGTTACCGCTATATGGAAAGCATATAAAAAAGGCGCTTATTTTGCAAATCCATGTTTTACACAAATACATCCAACTTGTATTCCTGTATCAGGAGAATATCAGTCTAAATTAACTCTCATGTCAGAATCGCTAAGAAACGATGGGCGAATTTGGGTGCCTCAAGAAAAAAATGAAAATCGTACTCCCGATGGGATTCCTGAAAATGAAAGAGATTATTATTTAGAAAGAAGATATCCTGCTTTTGGCAATCTTGTTCCTCGCGATATAGCCTCTAGAGCTGCAAAAGAACGTTGTGATAGCGGATTTGGTGTTGGCGCCACAGGTCAAGCTGTTTATTTAGATTTTAAAGATGCAATTAATACGCTTGGTAAAGACACTATTAGTTCTAGGTATGGTAATTTGTTTGAAATGTATAATAAGATCACAGGGGATGATCCATATAATACACCTATGAGAATTTATCCTGCAGTTCATTATACCATGGGGGGGCTATGGGTAGATTATAATTTAATGACTACAGTGCCAGGTTTATTTTCAATTGGTGAGTGCAACTTTTCAGATCATGGTGCCAACCGATTGGGAGCGTCTGCTTTAATGCAAGGTCTAGCTGATGGATATTTTATATTACCTTATACAATAGGCACTTATCTATCAAATGAAATAAATAAATCAAAAGTTGATATTTCGCATGAAGCCTTTGATCGTTCGGAGTCTAACGTCTTAGATAGAATAAATTATTTAATATCAAATAAAGGGAACACCTCCATTGATGTGTTTCACCGCGAATTAGGTAATATTATGTGGGAACATTGTGGAATGTCTAGAAATAAAGCGGGGTTAAAATCAGCTATAGATAAATTAAAAGATTTAAAACAATCATTTTGGAAAGATGTAAAAATTCCTGGCAAAGCAGATAATCTAAATTTAGAACTTGAAAAGGCTGGCCGTGTCGCAGATTTAATTGAGCTAGGAGAAGTTATGGTCCACGATGCTTTACAACGGGAAGAGTCCTGTGGTGCGCATTTCCGTGAAGAACACCAAACGAAAGAAGGGGAGGCCCTAAGAAACGATGAAGATTTCACAAATGTTTTTGCTTGGGCCCATGATGGTGAAGATTTAGATCCTAAACTAAATATTGAGAAACTTATTTTCGAAAATGTTTCTTTAACACAACGAAGCTATAAATAAATGGAAAATATAGAAATAACATTAAGAATATGGAGACAGAATTCTTATGAAGAAAATGGGAAACTAGTTGAATATAAACTCAGCAATCTAAATTCACATATGTCATTTCTTGAGATGCTTGATGTGCTTAATGAGGAATTAATAAATAACAATGATGATCCGGTAGCCTTTGAACATGATTGTAGAGAAGGAATTTGTGGAAGTTGTTCAATGATGATAAATGGTGAACCGCATGGCCCATTAAAAGGTACAACTGTATGTCAATTACACATGTTTCATTTTAAAAATGGCGATATAATAACAGTAGAGCCATGGCGCGCAAATGCTTTCCCAATAATAAAAGATTTAGTTGTTGATAGAAGCTCTTTTGATCGAATTATTCAGTCTGGAGGCTATATATCTGTTAATACTGGTAGCGCACCTGATGGTAATGCAATTCCAGTTTCTCGATCAAAGGCTGCAGATGCTTTTGATTCTGCTGCGTGCATAGGCTGCGGTGCTTGTGTTGCTGTATGTAAAAACAGTTCAGCTAGTTTATTTGTATCAGCTAAGATTTCACAGCTATCAATTTTGCCACAAGGTGAGCCAGAAAAAAAAGAACGTGTAATAAACATGGTAAATAAAATGGATGATGAGGGATTTGGTCATTGTTCAAATACTGGCGCATGTGAAGCGCAATGCCCAAAGGATATTTCAATAAAAAATATTACACGTATGAATAATGAATATTTAAAGGCAAAATTAAAAAGCTAGTATTATTTTAATCTAAAGTTTACTGGAATTGAAATCCAAACACCAACAGCTCTTTCCCGTTGTTTTGCTGGGCGAAAGCGAGTTTTCTTTATAGCTGTTACAGCTGCTTCGTCTAGCCCAGTATTTGGAATTCCTTTTAGAATCAAAGTATCTTGAACGCGTCCTTTTTTATCAACAAAAACTTGAACCACAACGGTACCTTCTATACCTGCTTCTTGTGCAATTTCAGGATATACTGGACGAATACCAGATAAAGGTTGTGGGGGATCATCATATGGTATAAACTTTACTCTTGGCCCCTCGGGCGGTGGCGGTGGTGCATCCCAAGCTTCAAAACTATCTAAATCAGTTTCTTCTATAGTTAAGTCATCAGCAATATCCTCATCTTCAGATTCAACGGGCACAGATGGCCTTGCTGGAGGAGGAGGTTTTTCTATTTGCTGCGTTTGGGGGATATTTTCTATAATTATTTCTTGAAGATCAACATCTTCAAGCTCAATGAGACCTAAATTTCTAGGATAAATTAAAAATGTTGAAATTAATAAAACTATACTAATGAGAGTTGCAAGTCTTATAATAATGGGATATTTAAATTTTGAAGATAAAATGATAGGTTGATTTGACATTGTATTAATTAATCTATTGCAGTTTTAGATGAATAGTTTAGCATTAGGGCATCAGCCTTACGAAGCTCAGTGTGGATATCTGACACTAACCCCATACGAGCTGCTTTATCAGCTTTTATTGATATAGTTAATTGAGGATCCGCAGCACGCTTGGAATACATGATGTGCCTAATATTTTCAGATCGAATTAGCTTATCTTCAATAGATATCTGTCCTTGCTTTGATAACCAAATATGAGCAGTGTGTCTTTTAGACTTTAATTTTTGAATACGCTTTGCTTTGGGTAGTTCAACATCTAATCCAGAATATTCTCGCAAAACTGTAGTGACCATAAAAAATATTAGAAGCATAAAAATAATGTCTGGCATTGAAGCCGTGGGAATTTCGCTGCTTATATTTACCTTTCTATCTAACTTCATTATTCGGCATCCGCAATTGAAATTCTAGTTGCATTAGCACGTTTTAATTGATCGATTAAAGAAACATAGTCTCCATATTTTGTTTTTTCATGGGCTTTGACTGATATAATTAATTTATCATTTTCAGCTAATCTTCTGCGTATTTCTTTGTTTACATCTTTTAAGGCAACAGGGTCACCTCCAAGCAAAACATTACCCTGTGAGTTTATTAGGCAATTTAATATGTTAGTTTTTTTGATTTCCAACTCTTCACCCTCAGCAGGCAAAACTATACCAAGTCCTTTATCCATATCGATTGTTGTGGTAACCAAAAAGAAGATTAAAAGGAGAAATGCAATATCTGCCATAGATGATGTAGGTATTTCACCACCTTTAAACCTGCGTTTCTTATTCATTAATTAATAAATATTCTTTGATTTATTTAGTTTCGTAAAGTCTATCTAATATTTTAGCTGAGTATTCTTCCATTTCTAGAATAAGCTTATCAATCATTGAAACAAAAAAGTTTTGAAATATTTGAATAATCATCGCAACAATTAATCCAAAAGCTGTTGTTAAAAGAGCCTGTGAAATGCCTCCCGCGACAACTGCTGGCGATATATCATTTGCAGCTGCAATAGCATCAAATGCATTAACCATTCCTGCAACAGTACCGGTAAATCCAAGCATAGGAGCGATAGTGATTACTGCATTTAGCCATATCATATTCTTTTCTAAAAACGACATTTCTAAAGATGCAGAATTAGATATAGCTTTTTCAGCTTCTTCTAAACCTCTATCAATTCTTGATAGTCCTGCACTCAATATTTTTGCTACCGGACCTTCAGTATTATTGCATAATTCCATAGTAGCATCAACGCCATTATTCTTAAGGGTTTCTTCAACATCTTCAAAAAACTTAGATGTATCAATTGATGAAGAAATAAGCGAATAAAACCTTTCACCAACTATCCCAAAACCTGCAAGTAGCAATATCAATATTGGCCACATGAAAGGACCACCATTAATAAAATATTCTACCATATTATTAAACCTCCATTAATATTGTTCGATTCTATATTTATCTTTACCTCTAAATATTGAAATTATATTCAAAAAAAAATGAATAGGCGCGAATTTAATTGAATTTTTTTGTCTATCCATAAGCTTTTAAAAAACTGTCAAAATTGTTTATTTAAGTAAAATAATTAAAATTTATAAAAACTGAATCAATTTAAAGATAAAAACTCTTCTGCTTGATCAAAATATTTTAATGCTTCTATTATTTGATTATCTTGCATAAGTCTAATTCCCCATAGCATATCTTTTCCCCATTTTGCACCAGCAATTTCAGATTTAATCATATTTTTTATGTATGTTTCATCAATTAAAAATTCAGTTGAATCAGAATTGATTTCTAGTTCAACTAAATAATTTAAAAAGTCGTTATAATTTGATTCACTAACTAACCATGATTCTTTAAAATTTTCATAGCTTTCTAAAGAATCACCATATTCAGAAACAAATTTTGTTCCCCAGTTAAACAATGGTCTTTTTTGACTTCCAATTATCTTTTGTGTGTTTTTGTTTAAATTTGATTCATAGGGTATATATTCATCTGGCGTAATTCCACCCCCACCATAAACGATTCTTCCTGATCTAGTCTTATGTTTTGGTCTAAGCTCTTTTAATGAATCAATAATTGCTTCTCTATCTTTATTATACAGCTCAGAATAATAGTCTCTTGTGTTCCCATCCTCAAAAGGCCTTTGGATTAAACGTCCACTTGGGGTAAAGTATCGAGCTATTGTAACTCTTATTGCAGATCCGTCGCGTAAGCCAAGTTGTCTTTGAACAAGCCCCTTACCAAAACTTGTTTCACCTATTATTAAACCCCTATCAAGATCTTGAACTGCTCCAGCAACAATTTCGCTAGCACTGGCAGACCCCCTATTAAGTAAAATTATAAGCGGGTAATCTGATCGCCCCTTAGAAGGTTTTGACATAAATACTTCATTGGTATTATTATGTTTTCCAATAGTATATACAAGAGTGTCTCGAGTAGTTATAAACATATTAGTAATTTCAGCGGCTTGTTCTAAAAAACCACCGCTATTGTTTCTTAAATCAAGAATCATACGCCTCATGCCAAGATCATCTAGTTTGTTTATCGCCTTCTTCATTTCTTCTGATGATGTTGCTGTAAATCTTGTTAGCCATATATATCCAGTTTGATTATCTAACATTAAAGAAGCGCGAACACTGTAAATAGGGATTATGTCTCTAATTATTGTCACAGGAAATGGCTCTTCTCCTAATCTAGCAATTATTAGATCAACACTTGACCCTTTAGGGCCACGCAATGTTTTCATAACATCATTTTTAGTAATTCCATAAGCGTCTTTTCCATCTATTTCAATTATTTTATCACCAGGATGAAGACCAGCTATCTCTGATGGGCTATCAGCTACAGGAGCTATTACAGTTATATATCCATCTAATATATCAAACTCTATACCAATACCTTGAAATTTTCCGCTAAAAATTTCATCAATCTCTTCTTGTTTTTTTGGTGGTATGTACACTGAATGTGGGTCTAGTTTTTCCATGAACCCGTGGAATGCACCATCCCATATTTTTTCTAAATCAACTTCATCGTAATAATATTCGTTAACATATTGAATCATTTGATTAAAAATTCTGAATTTATTTTCAATAACACGGTAGGTATCTTTTGTAGCAGAATAAAGGTTTCTAACAGAAGGTAGCATAATAATTAATGCAATCACAATAACTGCTGTGAGAAAAGAAAAATTTACTCTGGGTGTATATGATTTTTTCACGATTAGTTAAAATTTATATGATCTAATTATAAGCCGAAATATATCATTGTTCTGAATGAAAGCGCAGATAAAGCTGATTTCGGAGAATCACTAATTTGAAATCTATCATTTAATTTCCATTGACCAGCCTGAATAACCCCTTTATTATACCCAATACTTATTCTTAGGCCCACACGATCAGTAATTTGCCATTTAACTGCCATATATGGCTGAAAATTGAAAAAAGTCCCACTCAGATTTGTCATACCAGCGCTAATTGATATGGGGGGTAAATATGAATTTTGCAAATCTTGAATTTCTTGTTCAGTATTTACTTCATAAATAAGATTATTATTTTGAACATTTCCATAATTATTATTAAAACTTGAATCCCATCTAGGAGTGCCAGTGTTTTGATCTATTGAAATTACTGCTCTTCCAAGCCCAAACATTGCCCCGCTAGCAATTTCTAAATCTCGAAAGATCGGAACCACATATTCCATGGTTACCGAACTAATCATAAAAGTAAACTTTGCCTCTACAGTTGGAACAAAAATCCCAGTATATGATTCAGTTCTATCTGCAGCATACTGAGGATCCCCTCCCTGCGCTGGAGTTATAGTATCTTGAATCCCAGCCAGCCCATTATTATCTATAGCAAGAACAACGCTTAAGGCATTACTTATTCTTGATGTCCCAATACCAGCATATCCTCCCAATCGCCATCTCCCGGAAATTTGTGTAAATCCCTCTCCGCCATGAACTACAAAAGGGTTATTAAAATCATCAGGGTTAAGACCAACTTTTTTTAATTGGTTCGTTCCAGGTATTGAATCAAGCATCATGTACATTGGGCTATAGCCAATTCCTCCACCAAAATAATCTTCAACAGGGTATAGGTCGCTTTGCGCGTTAACTATTAGAGGAATGGAAAGAATAAATAATTTATATAGCTTCATTATGCCTTCAGATAATAATCGAATCAATTTTTAACTTTGGAAATTTATCCTTTAGAATTTCAATTCGGTAGCGAAATGTTTATAATAAAAAATCAACAATTATTTAAATATTTACTTAAAAGTATCAAAAATAAATAATATTATATATCATAATTAGATATTAGACGGTTGATATTATATTATTGTATATTCTAGTATAGAAATCAATGTACAATTGTTTTCGCACAAAGCCTCGGAAGGCACTAATGAATAATTTTCGAGGGCTAATTGTACTATTAGCCCTGCCCCTATCTCTGTGCCTTTACGGTAAACCAATTAAAGTTATCGGCACTTATGATCTTAATAAAAACAATCTTAATGAAATCTTAATTTTAAAAGATGGAGGAATACAGTATGTAGAAATTGATGATGATAGCAACCATCAAGAGCTTTGGTACTATCATCCCAATGGAGTGAGGTCAGCATCTATAGTTGATGTAGTAATAGCAAATATCAACCAAGATCCAAACCCAGAAATAATTGCAATAATATCTTCACCATCAATTATTTCAGATAAGAAAACCCCATGGCTTGTGGCGTTTAAATGGACAGGAAGAAGGTTTTCATCTGTCCCCATGGAGCTTTTTGAATTCCCTAATGAGAAAGATTTTTTACGCCCTTCAAATATTAATTTTCATCAAGCGGATACATTATCCATGTTTGCAGTATCCTTTGGAAGCCCATCTAGAAAGGCGGCGATTTTTAATTTAGTAGAAGATTTTGGCAGTTTATCTATAAATAATCCTAAAATTATCCAACCCGAAATATTAAAAAACGGCTATGGCAGAGTTTATACTGCTATGATTACAACAAATAGCGGTCAAATGATATTAATTTTTAGTAAAGAAAATAATATATTAAAAACAGGGATATTTTCTTTGGATGATGGATCAGAAATTTCATCGGATTTACTTGTTTTAGAAGATAAAGAAAACCTGTATGCGCCAGATATATGGGTATATGATATTAATTATAATGATGAAGAAGGAGCCTTATTGCCATTTCAAAATGATGAAGTAATGATGCTATCTTATGTGGATAAAAAACTATCTTTAAGGCGGTCTGAATATTCAGGGCAAGGTTTGTTTAGTATTTCTGATACATCAAATGCAGAAGTGATAAATAATACTATTTTAAAAAGAATCGAATCGGGTTTGTATAAAATACTTGATGAAGAATTATCCCCTGAGGCCTCAATCGATCAAATGCAAATTGATTCTCTTATAAGCAGCATTTCAAAGGCCGATTCAATTTTTGTTGGAGATTCTATAAATTTTTCTGCAACAGTAGATTCTGCTGGAGGATTTTATAGTTTTCAATGGCTAGTAAAGCCCCCAATTGGTACAGCTTATAAGCCAAATACCGGTACAATTAATTGGGTTCCAACAAACAAACAAACAGGGGAAAACATTTTTGCTTATCTTTCCCAAATAAGATTAGGTGAAAAGCTTCTTAGCGTTTCAACCCCGTTTGGCAAGCAACATCAAATAATTCCAATATTAACTGATTCTCTTTTCGCATTTAAATTATTTGTAAAAGACACTTTATCACCTATAATAAAATATGTTCCAGATAAATTTATGACCATCGAAAATAGAACTGCATCGATTACAATGGTTACTAGGGATAGCACTATAACTAGATACCATTTTGATGGAGAACATTATTTTGAATTGGATGTAGGGTATGATTTATTTAAAGATAAATCCCCATCTGTGCTTACCACCAATATTAGATCGAACCTTTCCTTAGTGAATAAACCCATTTCTTCAACATTATCATTTTTAAGAGAAAATATACCAGATACTTCTCTTACAACAATATCGATAGACCATGACTTAATTAATAATACTTTAAATATTACAACATCAAATTCGAATGATTCTATTCCGCAATCATATAGCCCTGAAGATTGGAATCCTGACTGGTATCTCTACCCTAATTATGTATTTAATGGATTTCCTCAATCTCTATCTATGGATTCAATAAACAATAATCTAAAATTTAAAATAAATGAAGATAAAAAATCTCACCCTTATACTAATATTTCAGTAACTGTGCCATTGGGAGAAAATTTTTATACAAGCGCTTTTTCATTTACAAATGAAATTAATGTAAAGAATATAGATGTTATTATTGCCATGGATTCATTATCAACAAAATCAATTAAAGCAACCTATGAGCTATATGGTAATGTTTCAGCTAATTCCTTAGCTGGGGTTTTTGATTTGAAAGATCGCTTAAGGTTTAATAAGCAATTTCTAGAAAGTAAAAAATTATTAAAAAGCACTAATTTACAAACATTCTCACCAAGCAATGATACTTCTGTAGTAGACTCATTATCTTCA
>Ga0208407_1000439_pt1 | contig 19354 bp, 12 predicted proteins | sample ETNtaG_9_FD_185775 | JGI IMG/M metagenome (GOLD analysis project Ga0208407, IMG submission 185775) | Marine microbial and viral communities from oxygen minimum zone, Eastern Pacific Ocean - ETNP201406SV69 (SPAdes) (version 2) | ecosystem: Environmental > Aquatic > Marine > Oceanic ...
TATCAAATAAGCAACAATTACCTTAGACATCTTTTAAATAGGGAAAAATAATATGTTTAAATCCACAAAATTCTCGCTTTTTGCATTACTTGCAGTAAGCATTTTTTCACTTTCAATCTTTGCACAGGAAGCCGACACTGACAATGAAGCTGAAGCAGAGGAAGATCAAATTGAAGAGATCATTACAACAGGTTCAAGAATTTCTAGAAATCCTTTAGAGCTTGCTCAGCCAGTTACTATTATTTCTGGAGAGGAGTATGAAATTAGAGCTTATACCAACGCAGCTGACGCGCTAACTGATGTGCCTGGTGTTGGTTCTGTAGCCTCCTTATCTGGTGATCAGAGTAGTATGGGTGCTGGGCAACAAGTTGCATCTAATTTTGGTCTCAATTCAGGCAGAACAGTAACCTTGGTAAATGGAAGACGTTTTGTTGGTTCTCAATCACCTACTGGTGGAGCTGGATCTGGTCTTGCAGTGGATTTAAATAACATCCCATCTGCTTTAATTGACAGAGTTGAAATCCTTCCTGTTGGTGGTGCTGCAGTTTATGGAGCTGATGCGATTGCAGGTGTTGTTAATTTTATTTTAAAAGATGATTTTGAGGGCGCTGAATTTACATTTAATGGCTATGACTATGCTGGCATGGATGATGATAATTCATTTAATTTTACCATTGGTGGTAATTTTGCAGATGGTCGAGGAAACATTGTAATCAACGCTCAGGTTGAGGATCGAGGTCAAGTATTCTACGATCAAGCCAATGACAGAATAAGAAACTGTGAAGCAGGATTTTTCTATGAAAATCCTCAAGACAGCTCTCAAGATATGTTTGCTCAATCCGGAGATTTAGTAGAGCAAGTAATGAGCAGTGGTTGGGACTATAACGGTCTTCTTGATTCAGAAGGCAGAAGATCTTTTGGTGATAATGGCCTCAATATATGTTCAACGCTTGTATCTAATCCAGTTGAAGGCTTAGTCACTACGATGGGGTATAACGAAGTTGGTGCAGATGCATGGTGGGGCGGACAAATGGACGATGGGAATTATTACTACTTCAATGGTCCAGGAAACATGGCTCAAATGGACCCAGGTGTTCCATATGGCAGAAATTACTATACTAAAGGTTCTAACATATACAACATTCAAGACAACAAAATTTTACGAGCTGGCTTTGAAAGAAAAAATGTAAGTATATTTGTTAAATATGACATCACAGATGATCATAGAATGTATCTGGATATTTATAATAATAGATTCTTTGCTGAGGATGATGGTTCTTCATCATCAGCTCATTATTCAGATTACTATTTTGGAGCTGTTGACAGCGATAACTGTAATGCAGGTGGAACTTGTTATACAGCAATGAACAGCATAAACATGGCATACAATGACCCATTCTTAACGGCTGGCACTAGATCTATCCTTGATGGCATGGGTTATGGTCCTGGGGATACTTTGTTCGTTCAAAAGCTGTGGGTTGAATTATCTCCTACATTAAGAGGCGATGGATTTGAAAACGAAAGCAACACTCAGTTTTATACATTAGGCTTCGAAGGTGAGTTTGAAGTGCTCGATACAGAAATGAAATATGATGTAGGAAGCAGCTGGGGTGAGACAAGAATCATTAGCACAGAGCCAATTCAAATTAGCGCCAGACTTCATGCAGCTTTAGACTATGGCATTAACCCAGCCACAGGCGAGATTGATTGTAAATTCAACTATGTTGAAGATTATCAGCTTGCTTTTACTGGTGTGAATCCTAATCAAGCCAATGACTACTATTCATCTGCCTTAAATGGTGGTGGTGTAGGGCTTGGATCTGTAGGAGATTGTGCTCCATACAACCCATTTGGTTTTAACAATCCAGATAACGCAGCTGCAAAAGAGTATTTCAATTCCTTTGACAATGAAGGATCTAAACTAAACCAATCTTCATTCTTCTGGAACCTTGCAGGCCAAGTACCTGTGATAGAACTTCCTGCCGGCCCAATTGAGTTTGCTATTGGATACGACATAAGAAAAGAGAAAGCTAGATATGATGCAAGTCAAATGGCTCTTTATTCTGTTGCAGTTAGAGGCTCTCAAACAAGAAGCACAACTGGTTTCTTTGATATTGAATCTCAGTATATAGAGCTTTCTATTCCACTTGTTATCGATATGCCATTTGCTGAAGAAATTAGAATAGATTATGGTTACCGTGAATTAGAGAATACTAATAGTTTAAGAAATAACTCATATGATGTTGATGCGATAAGTCTTTTCTGGAGAATCAATAGTGATTTTTCAATCAGGTATTCAGATCAAACAACAACTAAGTCACCTAATATTGACGATCTTTATTCACCAAGAAATCCAAGCTATCAACAAGCTCTTGATCCATGCGATACAAGATATGTTGATGATGGAGATTTCCCTGCTAACAGACGTGCAAACTGTATAGCAGCTGGAATCGATCCAACTGACTTCAGAAGTTTTGTAGCTGGTGGTACTGTTCAAGGGTCTTCTGGAGGTAATCCAAACTTGCTTGATGAAAACGGTGAAACAACCTCTTATGGTTTGGTATTTACGCCAACATACGATTTCTTAGCGCCTTACGGAGACTTCACATTTTCTGCTGATTTTCTTGAAATTAAAATCACTGATTATGTTACTACTTTCGGGCTAATTGATTTTATGGAAGCTTGTTATGACGCTGCTTCATACCCAAATAATTTCTGTAATAACTTCCAGCGTGGTGCTGATGGCCAAGTTATTGACTTCCAGGTTGGGTCAGGTAATTCAGGTATTATTGATTTTGCTACATGGATTTACAGAGCTAACTGGTCTCAGGACTTTGCGACTGTCTTAATGCAGCCTGAAGGCACATTGGGAGATGTTGATGTTTCTTGGAGAGCTTATCAACAAGATCAACGATTTGTTGCTGATTCTGGAGATCCAGCTGACTTAGTGGACAAAACAGGTTGGGCATCTGATCCTGAGTGGTCATGGGATCTGACTGTTGGCTGGAGCTATAACAAGTTCTATGCTTACTATCAAGCTGATTTCGTTGATGGTGGCTTCATTAATAAGCAGCAAACTGATGTCAGAGCTGATAGATACTTAGGTAAAAATGGCCAAGCTATAACTGAGTATGATAGTTACTGGTTTGATACCATTGGTTTAGTTTATCGACCCAATGATAATATGAGTTTCTCTGTTAGAGTTAACAATCCGCTGGATCATGACGGTTCCGAAAGCAGATACCAAACTGAAAGAAGAGTCTCATTACTGGGTAGATCAATCACAACTCAGTTTAAACTTAAGTTCTAAAACTTAGCTAACGTTTATTGATTAAAAAGAGGGATTTTATAATCCCTCTTTTTTTATGTTTTTTTAATAACCATTAAAAAATGTTGACAATTTTGACAAATAAGTAACAATAGGCAACCTTTTTTATTATTTTAGGGAGAAAAAGCAGTGTCAAAATTAAGATCAATCATGTTGAGTTTAACTCTTGTATTATTTACAAGCGTGGTCTCATCTCAAACGGTAACGTCCGGTTCAGTAGTTATTAGTGTCCAATCTTCAGATACTTCAGTTTCAGGAGCATCTGTCTCTGTAACTAACACAGGAACTGGTCTTTCAAGAAGCGGAGAGTCAAATGATTCAGGCTCTATTCGTTTTTCTTCTCTGCCACCTGGACAGTACACAATTTCAGCTTCAGCAGGAGGGTACTCAAACTCAAGTGCTGATGTGAGAATATCAACTGGTTCCCAGGCGTATGTTGTGAATTTAGTTTCAGAAGATTCAATGGAAGAGCTTATTACCATTGCAAATGTTGTAAAGCTTAACAGTTATGAGGTTAATGAAACCGGTATTAACATCGATGTTGCTGACTTTCAAACAAAAGTTCCCGTCGGAAGAGATTTAACAAGTATTACCTTATTAGCACCTGGTGCTGTTGAGGGTGATGGGGCTTTCGGTTTCCTACCTTCTTTTGGTGGAAGCAGTGTAGCTGAGAACCAATATCTAGTTAACGGTTTAAACATAACTAACTTTAGAAACTTTACCGGCTTCTCAAATGTTCCTTTTGAATTTTACGAAACAGTTGACGTTAAAACTGGCGGTTTCCAAGCTCAGTATGGTAAAGCTATCGGTGGATTTGTTACTGCTAATACAAAAAGGGGTTCAAATGATTTTGAAGCTAAGGTAAATGTTTCATGGTCACCTGATTCTCTAAGAAATCCTCAACCAAACACAAGAACATCTGCATTAAAAGAAAATGAATCAGACAGTCTTCAATATAACGTGAGTGCAAGTGGTGCTATTATTCAGGATAAACTATTTTATTACTTCTTAGCTGCTCCAACTATCAACGAGTTTAGCTCTCATGGAATTACTGCAGGAGAAGTTACCGAATATGAAACTGATGAAGTTTTTTATGGTGGTAAAATTGACTACTACTTAAATGACTCAAATATTATTGAATTAACATACTTCACTGACGAAGCTGAGCAAACCAACGAGTCATCCAGTTGGAATGCATTATCAGGCGCGAAAGGAGCATCTAAAGGAGCAGGTATCTCTAAGAGTGGTGGAACTAACACAATTTTTAATTGGACAAGTTTCCTAACAGATAGCCTGACATTAGAGCTTATGGTTGGTACCAATGAATATGAGAGAACAGTTCAAGCTGCTACTGATGCAACATTGCCTCCAATCTACGATAACAGGCGATCATTAGGTAATGCCTTTGCTTACAGATCAAATGCTGTTAACTTTTACGCATCAGCAGGTTCCGATGAAAGAGAGCAACAAAACCTTTCATTAACATGGGAAGTGGGCGATCACATCATTAAAGTGGGTATGGAAAGTGAAGAGCTAACTGCAACAGAGAACAGAGTTCTGTCTGGTGGTAAATACATTCTAATAGCTGATCCTACCTATTCTGGTTGTTCAAATGTTACATCAACATATTGTGTCAGAATTCGATCATACAGTGTTGGCGGAGAGTTTGAGCTTGATAATAGCGCTTTTTATATTCAAGATTCTTGGAATGTCACAGACAAACTTAATCTAAATCTTGGTTGGAGATCCAGTGATTACAAAAATATGGATGCCAATGGCGGTACTTTTATTGAAGTTACAGATCAGTCAGCTTACAGATTAGGTGCTACTTATGACCTATTCGGTGACGGAAAAGACAAAATATCTGCATTTATTGGTAAATACTATCTACCAATTGCTGCTAACACTAATATTAGATTAGCTGGTGGAGAAAATTATGTGCATACATACCATAATTTAACAAATGAAGTGCCTGGTGGAACTTCAATACTAACCGAAGGAGATATTCAGTATGGACCTGCTGTTAATACAGTAGTTGTTGGTGATGGAACTATCCCTCCAACATTTGCAGCATCCACTAATAACATTGAAGCAATGTACCAAGATGAAATTATTTTTGGATACACTAAATATATGGATAATGGATGGACTCTTGGAGCTTTTTACACTTATAGAGATCTAGCTTCAGCAATTGACGATATCTTAGTTGACCATGCCGTTAATGCATATTGTGAAAATGAGAGTATTGCAGGTTGTCCTGATGTTTGGTATGGACCTCATTCATATGTTCTTGCTAATCCTGGCGTAGATTCTAGCTGGACTACAGCCGAGTTACCTGGAACAACAGGACCTACAACAATAAATCTTACAGCAGGCGATCTAGCATTCCCTACTGTGCAAAGAGAATATTCAGCTCTTGATCTTACTTTTGATAGGGCCTGGGATGGTGAATACTTTATTGGCGGTAGTATTACTATCAGTTCAAATAGAGGTAACTATGAAGGCACTGTTAAGTCTGATAATGGTCAGGATGATGCTGGCTTAACTCAAGACTATGATTTTCCAGAATTCATGGATAATGCTTATGGTTACTTGCCAAACCACAGAGCTTTTAAAGCTAAGTTATACGGCGCTACATACATTAGTGACGTTTTAGTGGGTATAAACTACAGAACCACATCTCCAAGAAAATATGGATGTATTGGTAATTATCCTGGTGGATCTGGAGCAGATGATAACTATGGTGGTAACTACTGGTACGGTGGTAATGATTCATGGGCTTGTAATGGTGTTGCTACTCCTAGAGGGCAAAGCTTTGACGGTAAATGGGTAAATGAGTTCGATCTTTCATTAAGCAAGGACTTTAACTTCCCAGGCGCGAAGTATGCCAACGTTCAGTTAAATATTTTCAACATCTTTGATTTTGAAACAGCTGATGACTTTGGTGAGTATGGAGAGGCAAATGGCTCATACCCAGATGCTGATTACAGACAACCTACTAGCTATCAAAGAGGCAGATCTATGAGACTTAACTTTGTTGCTAAGTTCTAATTCTTTTTAAAAGAAATCTAAGAGGGGCTTTATGCCCCTCTTTTTTTATCATAAAATCCATTCATGAAAATAAATATAATTCTCTTAACTTCAATGCTAATCTGCATAGGAGCAATACCAGCAGAGATAAAATCTGAGCCTGTAATAATCCAGCCCGGTATGCCTGGAAGTGCTTCTAAAATAATTAATGCTTTGACCGCAATTGATATTGCAGACACATCATATAGTCGCGATGATGTAGTGTTTTTGCAACAGATGATCCCTCATCATAAACAAGCTCTTGTTTTATCCAAACTTGCTCCAGAAAGAACTAATTCTGAAAAAATTCTTGAGCTTGCAAAAAAAATAGAAACGTCTCAAGAGGATGAAATTATTTTTATGAAATCTTGGCTTGATGATAGAGATGAATCTCATATGTATTCAATGACTAGTAATCATTTACAAATGATGGGAATGGCAACACCAGATCAAATCATTGAATTATCCAATCTTCAGAGTGTAAATTTTGACGAGTTATTTCTTCGTTTGATGATAACCCACCATCAGGGTGCAATTAAAATGGTAGACCGTCTTAAGGATCAACCCGGCTCAGCCTATGACCAGGTTTTAAATGATTTTATTTCTGATCTAGATAATGATCAATCAGTTGAAATTGAAAGAATGAATGTATTGCTGACTAATCTTTTTGATGATCCGCGTGTCAATTTAGCAGCTGGTTTATTTCATGCTGACGAAGCTATAGCAAATTTAGAAAAAGTTATTTCATTAAAAAGACCTGAGGGTTTTTTTGATCCCAATAAATTTGTAGAAGAGGGTATTGAGGAAGATGAAGATGAGGATGAGGAAGTTAAAACAATAGAGGATAAATCAAGAAATTCTAGATATCCAATGCTTAGTTTTTCTAATACCGATATGGCCTTTAGCCAGGACTTATTGGTTGCTGGAAGCTATCATGGCTTTAATATTTATTCCTTAAAGAATGATGGAATACCTGAATTAATTTCTTCAGTAATTTGCCCAGGCGGTCAAGGTGATGTTTCTATTGTCGAACATTTACTAATTATGTCTGTAGAGGAAACTAGAGGCAGGGTTGATTGTGGACTTCAAGGAGCTGGTTCTGAGCCAACACCTAATCGCTTTAGAGGTATAAGAATTTTTGATATTTCTAATCCCCAAAACCCTAAACAAGTTGGGGTTGTTCAAACCTGTCGGGGATCGCATACCCACTCTGTTGTTAATGCTAGAACAGATGAAGGTAATATCATTGTTTATAATTCTGGAACATCTTCGGTGAGGGATCAAGAGGAATTAGAAACATGTTTTGAAGCTATTCCAGGCGATAACCGGACTGCTCTTTTTAGAATCGATGTTATTGAGATTCCTATTGATAACCCATCCAACTCTAAAATTGTAAAAAGCCCAACTGTTTTTGCTGATGAAGAAACAGGAGTTTTGGCAGGACTATGGAGGGGTGGAGATCATGGTGACGAGACTCAAAGCACTTCCCGGACAGATCAATGCCATGATATTACTGTATTCCCATCTGCTAATATAGCCGCCGGTGCTTGTTCAGGTAATGGAATTCTTTTTGATATTAGCGATCCATATAGTCCCAAGAGAATGGATGTAGTTTCTGATACTGGTTTTGCATATTGGCATTCAGCAACATTTAATAATGACGCTACAAAAGTTGTTTTCACAGATGAATGGGGAGGTGGTGGTAGACCAAGATGTAGAGCTTGGGATCCATTAGACTGGGGAGCAAATGCTATATACAACATAGTTGATGGTAAGTTAATCTTTAAATCTTATTACAAGATGAGTGCTCCTCAGCAAGAAACTGAAAATTGTGTTGCTCATAATGGATCCATTATCCCAATTCCAGATAAAGACATAATGGTTCAAGCCTGGTATCAGGGAGGTCTCTCAGTGTTAGATTTTACAGATTCAGAGAACCCAATAGAAATTGCATACTTTGATAGGGGACCCATTTCTAATGAAAAATTAGTGACCGGTGGATATTGGTCTGCATACTTTTATGAAGGTAATATTTATGCCACTGAAATCGTTAGAGGATTAGATGTATTTAGACTTACTCCTAGCGACTTTTTAGCAGAAGATGAGATTAACAAAGCATCTCATGCTTTCCCAATAATTGGACCTAAACGAATCTTTAATCCGCAACAACAAATTCCTATGACTTGGAGAAAATGAACTTATTCAGTAAGCGCCTAAAACAAAATTAATGTAGTTAGTTTATTAAAGACATTATTTTTCCTATCGCCTCAAGTATAATGAGCGCATGAGGAATAGATATCTATCATACTTTTTTTTATTAAATTTTTTATTTGCTTGTTCTCCATCAATTTCACCAGTTGATTCCTCAATTGAGACCGCAGTGTTCCATTTTGGAAATGGATCAGAGCCTCAAGGAATTGATCCTCATATAGTTACAGGAGTGCCTGAACACCATATTTTAATTTCTCTATGTGAAGGTTTAACAATTCCTAATCCGAATAGTGGTGGGAATCTTCCTGGAGCCGCTGAATCATGGAGAGTAAGTGATGACGGTAAAGAATATATATTTAGTTTAAATAAGAATGGAAAATGGTCTAATGGAGATCCAGTAACTGCTGATGACTTTGTGTGGTCTTGGATGAGAATATTAACTGCAAGCTTAGGCTCTCAATATCCTGATATGCTTTATTATTTAGAAGGCGCAGAAGAATATCATACATATGTTTCCCCCCAAGAAAAAATTGATAATCTTAATCAGCAAATTGCAGAATTTAAAAATGAAAAGGCTTCACATTACCTTTCTCTTGAGAAGCTAAAGAAACAAGAGATATCCTCATTATCAATAAAAGATACTGAAAAAATTCTTGCACTTTCAAGTAATATTGATTTATTAGACATCCAAATAAAATCACTGCTAGAAAAAATTGAGATTGAATCAAACTCAAATGTTAAAAAACCTTCTTTCGATACAGTTGGTGTCAAAGCTTTAGATGCATACACACTAAAAGTAAATTTAAAAAATCCAACCCCATTTTTTATAGGCATGTTAAGTCATTACAGTACATGGCCTGTCCACAAAGAAACTGTCTTAAAACATGGCGCAATAGATGATAGAAATGGTCAATGGACAAGACCTGGTAATTTTGTTTGTAATGGACCATTTGAATTAAAATCTTGGGAGCTAAATAATAAAATTGTTGTAGAAAAGAATCCCAATTATTGGGATGCTGAAAAAGTTGGTTTAAATGAAATGCATTTTTATCCAGTCTCCAATGTAATGACCGAAGATAGAATGTTTAGAGCTGGACAGTTGCATGTAACCTCTACATTGCCATCACAAAAATGCCCAATTTATATTGAAGAAAATAATCCTGATTTAAGGATTGATCCATATATGGGTCAATATTTCTATCGATTGAATACTAACAACCCATCTTTAAAGGATGTAAGAGTTAGAAAGGCTTTAGCATTTTCAATTGATAGGAAACTTTTAGTAGAAAAAGTTACCAAATGTGGTCAAATTCCAGCATATTCTTTTACTCCACCAGGCTCAAATGGATACCAGCCAGATACTAAAATTCCGTTCGATCCAGAATTAGCAAAAGAACTTTTAACTGATGCTGGTTACTCTGAAAGCAATCCTTTTCCTAAACTTGAAATCTTGTTTAATACTAATGAAGATCACAGAAAATTAGCTCTAGCGATACAGCAAATGTGGCAGCAAAATCTAGGAATAGAGGTTGAGCTTGTAAACCAGGATTGGAAAGTATACTTGAGTAGAGAAATGGTAGGAGATTTTCAGGTTTCGCGAGCAGGATGGATAGGAGATTATGAAGATCCAAATACCTTCCTTGATCTTATGAGACCTAATAGAGGAAATAATAAGACAGGCTGGGAAGATGCTAATTATGACTCAATTGTTGAAAGAGCAAACTCAATGAATGACCAAACTCAAAGATATGAACTATTGAAAGAAGCTGAAAGAATTCTTGTCGATAATATGCCAATCATTCCCCTTTATACATATGTTCGATCTTATCAATTATCACCTGATGTTAAAGGTTACAATCCACACATCTTAGATCATCATCATCCAAAGTTTATTTATCTAGAAAGAGATTGATATTTAATGATAGCAATTTTTTTTAAAAGAATTTTACTTGCTATACCGGTATTATTTGCAGTTGCTAGTATTACTTTCTTTTTAATAAAAATTGCACCAGGAGGACCCTTTGATGCTGATAAGGCAGTATCTCCTCAGGTATTGAAGAACCTAAATGAAGCTTATAACTTAGATGCATCTAATTGGGAGCAATATGTTGATTACATGACTGGGTTGGTTCAGGGTGATTTAGGTCCGTCATTTAGATTTCCAGGCAGATCTGTCACAGAAATGATTGCTACTGGATTACCAGTTACTTTTGAATTAGCTTTTTATGCAATTTTAATTGCTTTAGTTATGGGCGTATTTTTAGGGGTGCTCGCAGCATTAAAAAGAAATACATTTTTAGACTTTATCCCTATGGCAATTGCAATGATTGGTATATGCGTTCCATCATTCCTTATGGGACCTTTATTGGTTTTAATTTTTGGGCTCAATCTTGAATTACTCCCTGTATCTGGCTGGAATCAATTACCTGGAGATAAAATCTTACCATCTCTAACATTAGGATTTGCATATGCTGCTTATATCGCTAGATTGAGTAGAGGTGGAATGTTAGAAGTTTTAAATCAGGACTTTATCAGAACAGCTAGAGCCAAGGGCCTTGCTGAAAGAATAATTGTAATCAAGCATGCTATGCAAGGTGGACTAATTCCAGTTGTATCATTTTTAGGACCAGCTATTGCTGGTTTGCTTGCAGGGTCTTTTGTTGTTGAAACCATCTTTCAAATTCCAGGGCTGGGAAGGTTTTATGTTGAAGCAGCATTTAACCGGGACTATACAATGATCCTAGGAACCACAATATTTTTCTCTGCAATGATAGTTTTCTTTAATTTGTTATCTGATCTAGCTGCTTTGTGGATGAACCCAAGATCAAGAGATGTGTAATGAAAAATAATTCTTTGTGGTCAGATGCTATATATAGATTAAGCAGGAATAGAGCTGCTATGTTGGGTGGTTTTGTATTAGTAATGCTAGTAATTTTCGCGGTACTGGCTCCATGGATCGCTCCATATTCTTATTCATTTCAAGATTTAAATTTGGGTGCAAGCCCTCCATCCTCAGAGCATCTTTTAGGAACAGATATTTTGGGAAGAGATTTATTAAGTAGAATTTTATATGGCGCACGTATTTCATTATTAGTTGGATTTGTTGCAACTGGTGTTGCTCTTGTTATTGGAGTTTCCTGGGGGATAGTTGCCGGATATATTGGAGGAAGAGTTGACTCAATTATGATGAGAATAGTTGATGTTCTATATGGACTCCCGTTTATTATTTTTATTATTCTTTTGATGGTAATTTTTGGTAGGAATCTTTGGCTCTTATTCGGAGCAATTGGTGCCGTTGAATGGCTGACCATGGCAAGAATAGTAAGAGGTCAAGTAATTGGTTTAAAAAATCAAGAATTTGTTTTAGCAGCTCAAGCTATGGGAGTTTCAAATCTCTCAATGTTTAGGAGACATCTATTGCCTAATATTTTAGGACCAATTGCTGTATACGCAACTTTAACGATCCCCCAAGTAATGCTTTTAGAAGGATTTCTAAGTTTTCTTGGGTTAGGCATTCAACCTCCAATGAGTAGTTGGGGAACTCTTATTAAAGATGGTGTTGAATCAATGGAGGAATATAGCTGGTTATTAATTTATCCAGGCATAACGTTCACAATTACCTTGTTTGCATTAAACTTTTTTGGAGATGGTCTTAGAGATGCGCTAGACCCAAAAACTTCTGATAATTAAAAAGCCTTAATAATAATTTTTAATACCTGCCCAGGTTTGATTTCATTATTTGATAATTCATTAATACTTCTAATATCTGAGATCTCAATATTAAATATATCTGCTATGCGGTAGAGACTGTCACCTTGCTTAACGCTATATAGAATAGTTCTTTTCTTTGAATTAATGGCTCGATAAATATTTTTATTTCCTATATTTAACTCCTTTCCAATGGTTAAAGGGGAATTCATTCTCAACCCATTATTTTTTGCTATTTCTGTTGGAGAAATTTTGTACCTTATACCAAGATTCCATAATGTATCTCCTTCGCTAATGATATGAGCTTGATAGGGAATAAATGATTGATTTTGGTCATTGCTCAACGGAATCAATAATTCTTGATTTAAACTCAAGATATTGGATGCAAGATAATTAACTTTTATTAACACATTAACTTCAGTATCAAATTCTTCAGCTATTTTCCATAGGCTGTCGCCTTGTGAAACTTTATGAGTTACCCAATTAATTTGATTTGTTTGAATAAACTTATCTTTTTTAAGATTTAACATTCCTTCTAATTCAACGGGAACATTAAAGATGGTTTTATTTCCAGGCGGGGAAGCCCATTTTGTATATCCAGCATTCAGCTTGTAAACAAATTCAGGCTTTAGGCCTGCAAATTCACTAAAGGCTAGTATTTCAACCTGACCATCAAGTTCTACACTTCCTAAAACTTGTTTGTTTGGGAAATTAGGTAAATTAATTCCATATTTTTCAGCATTTAGCACTAATTCTAGTATTGCCATAAATTTAGGAACATATTCTTGAGTTTGTTTTGGTAGTTTGAGATTTTTGTAATTAGTTGGCTTGTTTGCTTTTTTATTTAGCTTAATTTTCTTTTCAAGAAGGGTTGGCCCTCCATTGTATGCTGCCAGTGTGTAGGTAATTTCTTTATTAAACCTATTATGAAGATAGGCTAGGTATCTTACAGCGGCTATTGATGAGACCAAAGGATCATGCCTTTGTTCATACCACCATGTATCTTTTAACCCATATATTCTTGCTGTGGCAGGCATAAACTGCCATATACCCATTGCACCTGAGGCAGAGATTGAAAATGGATCATAGTTACTTTCAATATATGGAAGGAGGGCTAATTCTGGTGGTAGTCTATATCTATCTAATTCTTCAAGAACGAAATAAATAAAGTATCTTCCTTTTTCTAGTAGCTTATTCAGTTGAGAGGGGTTAGCTAGGTATGCATTAATATACTGAAGTGTTTTTTCATCAAGTTTAATTTGTTTACTTGAGCTGGCAGCTCTTATTCGATCCCAGACATCTTCATAAGCGGGAATGGGCTTAGATTTCTCGATTGGGTAAGGCTCAATATACCGATCAGCCTGAATAATGGATGGTAATTCACAGCTTGAAATTACAAGAAAAGTAAAAATTAAGAAGAATCTATTCATCAGGAAATAGCCTATAGTCCTTATCTTAGTGGTGAGTATCTATGTGCAAATAAAAGATTATCTTCATTAGTTACAATTAACCAAATATAATTATAAGTATAAGCTTTTATAGACTGAATAGTTATAAGTATCAATGCCATATTTTAATTCATGAAACAAGTAATCATTTATACCGATGGTGCTTGCAGGGGCAATCCAGGCCCAGGAGGCTGGGGAGCGTTAATAAAGTTTGATAGTATGGAGAAAGAAATCTTTGGTGGGCAAAAAGATACAACAAATAATCAAATGGAGCTCTTGGCAGCAATTGAGGGCTTGACTGCATTAAAAGAACCCTGCAGCGTAAAGCTTTTTACGGACTCAAAATATGTTATGGATGGAATTACTCAGTGGATTCAAAATTGGAAAAAAAATAACTGGAGAACTGCTGCAAAAAAAGATGTAAAAAATAAAGAATTGTGGCAAAAATTAGATCATTTGATATCTCAGCATCAAGTACAATGGGATTGGGTGAAAGGTCATTCTGGTGATGCTGGTAATGAAACAGCAGATTTATTGGCTAACAAAGGAATAGATTCTATCGTATGACAAAAAAATTTATCGTTCTTGATACTGAAACAACTGGACTAGAGGTTGAGCAGGGCCATCGTATTATTGAAGTAGGCGCTGTTGCTCTTGCAGATAGAAAAAGAACAGATTTACATTTTCACTCATACTTAAACCCTCAAAGATCTATTGATGAGGAGGCTGAGAAAGTTCACGGCATTTCAATGGATCGCCTGGTAAATGAACCAGAATTCTCTGAAATTGCAGAAAGTTTTTTGGAGTTTGTAGAAGGGAGTATCTTGGTTATTCATAATGCTGCCTTTGATTTGGGCTTCCTCAATGCTGAGTTAAAAAGAGCTTCTTCTAAATATCCAGCACTTGAAGAAATTTGCGAGATTGAGGATACCTTATTAATGGCAAGAAATAAGTTTCCTGGTCAGCGTAACTCTTTAGATGCTCTTGCAAATAGATTTGAGATTAGCGGTTATGACAGAAGCTTTCATGGCGCTTTGTTAGATGCAAATATTTTAGCTGACGTTTATATTCATTTAACAGGCGGTCAAAGTAAGTTTGAATTTATGTCATCAAACATAAACTCTAACTCAGATGGTGAGGTTGGTGAATTTAGCATTGATTTAGATAAATCTCCTATTCCAAAAATCATTGTGTCCCAAGAGGATATGTTAGCCAATGACCAGAGGATTACAGCAATTAATTCAAAAAGAGACTCATCATGACCAAAGTTACAAGATTTGCACCCAGCCCGACTGGAGACCTTCATATAGGCGGAGTGAGAACAGCATTATTTAATTATGTATATGCAAAACAAAACAAGGGAAAGTTTTTGATTAGGGTTGAAGATACCGATGCTGAAAGATCAACCAAAGAGTTTGAAAAAAATATTCTTCATGGATTATCTAATATTGGCATTGATCCTGATGAACCACCCGTAAGACAGTCTGAAAGATCTGAGCTTTACCAAAACGCTGTTCAAAATATCATAGATTCTGGTAAAGCCTATTATTGTAATTGCAGCAAAGAGAGATTGGATCAGATGAGAGCTGATCAGCAGTCCAAGGGCTTAAAACCTCAATATGATGGTAAATGCAGGAATTTAAATCTAAAGCCTGATTCTTCAACTGTGCTAAGGTTAAAAACTCCAAAAGATGGCGAATTAATTTTTCATGATTTAGTTAGAGGCGAGGTCATTTTTCAAAATTCTGAGTTAGATGATCTAATTCTTTTAAGAAGTGATGGGTCTCCGACCTATCACCTATGCAATGTTATTGATGACTTCGAACAAAGCGTTACAACTGTAATCAGAGGAGAGGACCATTTAAGCAACACCCCGCGGCAAATCCATATTCAGCAAGCATTAGGTTATCCATCTCTTGAATACGCTCATTTACCAATGGTGTTAGGCCAAGATAAAAAAAGGTTATCCAAGAGGAATGCTGTGACTAGCTTGCAGGATTATTTTGAAAAAGGGTATCTTGAATCATCGTTGATCAACATGCTTGCTAGATTGGGCTGGTCGAAAGGCGATAAAGAGATTTTTTATTTAGATGATTTGATTGAAGATTTTAGAATTCAAGAGGTTCAAAGAGCTGGAGCTATTTTTGATCCAGCAAAACTTGATTGGATCAATAATCATCATTTAGCAGCTCTTTCGTTTGACGATTTTACAGATAGATTGATGCCATTTCTTAAGAATGCTGGCATTGATTACAACCAAAAGGATAATAGTAAAGATATTATTGAAGCGATGAGAAGCTCTCAACCAAACCTCCTTGGAGTAGCTAAAGATCTCGTGCCTTACTTTACTCAAGTAGATTCTTATGATGAAAAAGCGGTAAATAAATTTTTAAAAGGATCAGAGGCTGTTTTAGAATTCGTGCAAAGAAAATTAAATAGCCTAGAGTTTTGGAATGAGGAGTCTATAGATCATGTATTACAGGAAGCTCAAACTGCATTAAGCTTAACAACTCCAAAACTAAATCAACCACTAAGAATTGCAATGACAGGATCTACTCAATCTCCCTCTTTGGGCTTAACACTTTCATTATTTGATTTGGCTGAAGTGAATAACAGAATTGATGCAGCGCTAAAGTTTTTAGCTAATACTGCCTAGGAAATGCAAGAAGCGATCAATGCTTGAGGATGTTCTTGTATTAAATGTTCCAAGGTATCAAAAGAAAGCTCTTTAGTAATTCCATACTCAGCGATACCAATGATTTCATTTGGCTCAATAAAGAGATTGTTTGAAATTTTATTTATACCTTCGAAAGAATCTAGTAGATTTAAATCATTCTGAGTATTGGCAGAATAAAAAATCTTCTTATTAAATTCTTGCTCGGTTAGTTGTTTTGACTCCGTTAAAAAAAAATAATTTTTTGATATATCCATAAATTTTACTTCATCGTCTCGGAGGGTATTGCCTGCGTCCGACGACATCTGTTTGCTAACAATATCCAATGATTCCATTGATTCATATTGAAAAATACTTATTGATCCTAGAGATGTATAGAGTGGATTAAGCTCTGTATTAATATAATTTCGCTCATAACCTTCAAAAGAAAGCAGCGAGGAGGCTAATGGTGCATGCTTGTTTTCGTAATAATCTCTAAAATCAATATCAGACAACCCATCCATCTTATGAATAAATGCTAAAGCTTTAATCAATTTGAATTGCTACCCCTGCATTAGGCCTTCTTAAGTCAGCAAAACCTTCTTTACCTTTTGTAGAAATTAAAATACTTTGTGTTGAACCCATGGTTTTGGATTCCTCAAGTTCATGCCCGAAGGATTCAAGTATTTGTAGGGTATCTTGACTAAAACCTTTTTCTAAGCGTAAATTTTTATAGGGCCAATCTTTATGAATCCTTGGGAGCATGGTAGCTTCACCAAGATTTAAATTAAAATCTATGACCCCAGTTACAACTCTTAACACAGCAGCAGGTATTAATGCGCCTCCAGGAGATCCTGTGATGAGCTTTAATTCATTATTTTCATCAAAGATGATAACTGGAGTCATGGTGCTCATGGGTCTTTTGCCTGGTTCCAATCGATTGCCTATGCTTGCAGAGCGATCTATGACCGCAGGGTTTCCATACTGATAAGCAAAATTATTCATTTGATTATCAAGAAGAATTCCAGTTCCCGGAATAGTCACTCCTGAACCAAATGAATAACCTAATGTGTAAGTATTAGAAACAACATTGCCATCTTGATCAATGATTGAATAGTGAGTAGTGTTTTCGCCCTCTTGAAATAATGAATCAGGATTTAATGTGCTTGGTGGAGTGGCTTTTTCAAAATTAATTGTCTTAGCTAAAGAATTCGCTCTTCCCTTTGAAATTATTTTTTTTATAGGGACGTCATAAAATTGAGGATCTCCCATATGCCTTGATCTATCCATATGCCCACGTTGTAATGCTTCTGCAAATAAGTGAAGAAAGCTTGCTGAGTTTGGTCCAATCTCATCAGTGCTAAAGTTTTCTAAAATATTTAATCCTTCAAGTAATACTGCAGCGCCGCCGGCTGGAGGAGGGTGCGCAAGAACTTTGTGATTTCTATAAGTTGTTTGGATAGGTTCTGCAAACCTAGGCTCATATTCTTTAAGATCTTTGGCAGAAATATATCCACCATTTTCTTGCATGGCTTGAACTATCTTCTTGGCAATAGATCCAGTATAGAAAGCCTCTTCCCCATGTCTCGCTATTTCACGAAAAGTCCAAGCTAAATCAGGTCGCTTCATTAACAAATGTTCTTTTACTGGACTGTCATTTTGATAATAAATATTTTTAGACTCTTTATTGAGGCTTATTTGATCAGCGCTGCCTATTGCTTGATTTAGATCATAGCTAACTTGTATTCCTTCTTGAGCTTGTTTTATAACCGGCTGTAATATTTTTTTTAATGATAATTTTCCATAACGATCATGTGTTTGCAATAATCCTGCAACAGTCCCAGGAACACCAGAGGCTTTATAGCCATATCTCCTTTGATCATAGTTATTCTTTAAAAATAGAAAATCATTTTTTAAAAGGTTTTTCGGTGCAGCACTTCTAAAATCTACAGCTATTGTTTTCTTTTCATCATTTAAATAAACAAGCATAAAGCCACCGCCCCCTAAATTGCCTGCCCTAGGTAGAGTGATTGCTAAAGAAAACCCAACTGCAACCGCTGCATCAATTGCATTACCGCCCATATTTAAAATTTCTACCCCAATATCTGAAGAGGCTTGATTTTGTGAAACGACCATTCCTGAATTTCCAATAGTAGGATGAAAGGGTGACGGATAATCAATGTATCTAACTTGTCCCCATGCATTAGAGGCAAAAAATAGAAGCGAGAAAAAAATATTTTTATGTGTCATAAATTCTAAAATATCATTGGAGCTAAATAGAAGGCAAATAGAGTCACCAAAAAGACTCCAATAATATTCAATGCAAATCCTGCTTTCATCATATCTGGAATAGTTAATTTACCCGAGCCAAATACAATCGCATTAGGTGGCGTCGCGACTGGAAGCATGAATGCGCAACTCGCAGCTAAAACAACAGGGATTGTTAAAGCAACCGGTGCTATACCCAGAGCCACAGCAACAGCTCCAACCACTGGTAAAAATGTTGAGGTTGTAGCAACATTCGAAGTTATTTCTGTTAAGAAAATGATTAAAGTTGCTACTGAAAGTATCAATACAATTGGAGGGACATTTCCTAGAATAGTTAATCCTTGCCCAATCCAGCTTCCAAGACCTGAAGAGCCAATTGATGCAGCTAAAGATAATCCTCCGCCGAATAAGACAAGCAAGCCCCATGGTAGTTTATTGGCTTGCTCCCAAGTAAGTAAATCTGATTTATTGTTTTCAGAGGGAATAAAGAAAAAACTTAATGCTGCAAATATGGCAATTCCTGCATCAGTTAGGCCAGAAAGAGGAATATAATTATCAAGCAGGGTTCTAAACATCCATGCGGTAGCAGCTAATGAAAAAATAATTAAAACTTTTTTTTCATCCCTACCTAGAGGGCCTAAATCAGTTAGCATATTTTGAAGTTGTAAT
>Ga0208407_1000440_pt1 | contig 19346 bp, 25 predicted proteins | sample ETNtaG_9_FD_185775 | JGI IMG/M metagenome (GOLD analysis project Ga0208407, IMG submission 185775) | Marine microbial and viral communities from oxygen minimum zone, Eastern Pacific Ocean - ETNP201406SV69 (SPAdes) (version 2) | ecosystem: Environmental > Aquatic > Marine > Oceanic ...
GATCAGATCAGATGGATTTAATCAATTTACCAATATTTTAGATGAATATTTTGAATATAATGAAAATTTACACCGAAAATTAATTGAATTAAGAAATTTAATTATAAATATAAATGATTTGAAGCGTTACTCTTCTAGATTAATCGAACTTGAGAGAGAAATTACTGTATTTCATAGTAAAATTGTCAGCGAGCTATCTTTAAGATATCAAGATGAGATAGATTTTATTGGTTTTCACGGACAAACAATTTTTCATAATCCTGAACAAAAAATTTCAAAACAATTAGGAGATGGAAGGTTAATGTCTCAATTAGTTAAAAAAAAAGTTATTTATGATTTTAGGCAAGAAGATATAGAGAAAAATGGTCAAGGTGCTCCGTTAACACCTATTTTTCATAATTTATTATCTAAAGTAATAAATGAAAACTACCAAATAAATTTTCCTATTTGTTTTCTTAATATTGGAGGAATTTCTAATATTACCAAAATAATAAAAAAAAATGAAAAATTAGAAGAGAACTTAGAAGCTTTTGACTCAGGCCCTGGTAATTGTATGATTGATGAATGGGTAAGAAAAAATTCAAAAAATAATTTTGATGAGAATGGTTTAATTGCAAAATCTGGTAAAATTGATCAATTAATACTAAATCAAGCGATTGATAATTTTAAAAAGGACACTTTTGTAAAGTCTTTAGATGTCAAAGATTTTGATATTTCTTTTGCAAGAGGTTTGTCACTCGAAGATGGGTGCGCAACAATTACAAATTTTACAGCCTATTTGATAGCAAAAGGGATTAAGCATTCATGTGGAAATAAGGATAAACATGTTAAATTTTTAGTTTGTGGTGGAGGAAGAAAAAATAGTTTTCTTATTCAAAGTATTAAGGATTATTTATCAGATAAAATTAATATAAATTTAGAATTAATTGATAAATATAATTTTAATGGAGATTATGTTGAGTCCCAAGCATTTGGTTATCTAGCAATAAGATCATTCCTAAAATTACCAATATCTTATCCAAAAACGACAGGCTGCAAGACACCTACTGTGGGTGGAAAATTAGTAAAAAATTTTTAATAAAGAGCTATTTCTTTTTTTATATATTTATCAAGATTTTTAATTAATGTGTCTTCAGTTTTTGAAAAAAAATGATTTGCATCAGCAACTGATTGAAAATCTACTTTAATACCTTTTTGAGCACTTAATTTTTTGTTTAATTCGACAATATAATCTACGGGAACCAGCTCGTCTTTTTTGCCATAAATCATTAAACCAGATGAAGGACACGGGGACAAAAAAGAAAAATCATAAACATTTGGTTGAGGGGAAATTGCAATAAATCTATTAATCTCTGGTCTTCTCATTAATAATTGCATGGCTATTAATGAACCAAAAGAAAATCCTGAAACCCAACATTGAGAGTTATCAAAATTCTCTCTTTCTAGCCAGTCTAATGCAGCAGCTGCATCAGCTAGTTCACCCTGACCATTATCAAACTCTCCATCACTTTTACCAACACCTCTAAAATTAACTCTACAAACTGAAAAATCATTATCCATAAAAGTATGAAAAGTATCTACAACAACTTTATTATTCATAGTTCCACCATATTGTGGGTGGGGTTGTAAAACTAATGCAATTGGAGATGTATTTTTTTTACTTTTATAATATTTCGCTTCAAGTCTTCCAGCAGGACCAGGTATAAATATTTCTAAAATTTTATTATCCATATGCGAGATTGATTATTATTCTCAAAAAAATGTACGTGTATCACATGTGAGCGACAATATGTTAGTTTTTTATTACAATCTATACTTGACCAATTTAGTCAGGTATGTATAAAAAACTACAATTTAAGGGTAAAAAATGAAACTAACATCAAAAGGTAGATATGCCGTAATGGCATTAGTAGATTTAGCTAGGTTTGATAGCATCAAACCTGTTTCACTTAGAGATATATCGCTGAGACAAGGAATATCACTAAATTATTTAGAGCAAATTTTTTCAAAATTAAAAAAAAATAATATTGTTAAGAGTACTAGAGGGACTCAGGGAGGCTACATACTTAATAAAGATCCAAATGATATTAAGTTAACAAATATTTTTTATGCCGTTGATGAAAAAGTTAAAACTGTTCAATGTAAAAAAGAATCTAAAAAAGGCTGTAATGGTAAAGTCACAAAATGTATTACGCATGATCTTTGGGATGAATTAGAAACTCATATAAATAGTTTTTTTGAAAATAAAAGTTTAGAGGATTTGATTAAAAATAAAAAAGAAACAAGAGTTTAAAATGGATAACAGACAAAAAGAAATAGATAATTTAAAAGATTATAAATATGGTTTTTCTACTGATATAGAAAATATTCAAGCTCCAAAAGGGTTAAATGAATATGTAATAAAATTTATTTCTGATATTAAAAAAGAGCCTAAATGGATGCTTGATTTTAGGTTGAAAGCTTTTGAAAGATTTAAAGTATTAAAAGAACCTAATTGGCAAAAACCAAAATATCCAAAAATTGATTACCAAGATCTTTATTATTATTCTGCTCCTAAAAGCATGAAAGATAAACCAAAGAGTCTTGATGAATTAGATCCTAAACTTCTTGAGACATATAAAAAACTTGGAATTCCTCTGCAAGAACAAGAAAGATTAAATGGAATAGCAGTTGATGCTGTATTTGATTCTGTTTCTGTTGCAACTACTTTTAAAGATGAATTAACAAAACAAGGAATTATATTTTGTCCAATATCAGAGGCAATTCAAAAACATCCTGAATTAGTTAAAAAATATTTAGGATCTGTAATACCTACCAGTGATCATTTTTTTGCAACATTAAATTCTGCTGTTTTCACTGATGGTTCTTTTGTTTACATTCCTGAAGGCGTTAAATGTCCAATGGAACTCTCAACATATTTTAGAATTAATGCATCAAATACCGGTCAATTTGAAAGAACTTTAATCATAGCTGATAAAGGAAGTTATGTAAGTTATTTAGAAGGATGCACAGCTCCAATGAGAGATGAAAATCAATTGCATGCTGCGAATGTAGAATTAATTGCACTTGATGATGCTGAAATAAAATATTCAACAGTTCAAAACTGGTATCCAGGAGATAAAGATGGAAAAGGAGGAATATATAATTTTGTAACTAAAAGAGGTTTGTGCAAAGGTAAAAATTCAAAAATTTCTTGGACACAAGTAGAAACAGGATCTGCAATAACTTGGAAATATCCAAGCTGTATTCTTAAAGGAGATAATTCTGTAGGTGAATTTTATTCAATAGCTATTACTAACAATCATCAAAAAGCTGATACAGGCAGCAAAATGATCCACTTAGGAAAAAATACAAAAAGTAAAATAATTTCGAAAGGAATTTCAGCTGGTAACTCAGATATGACATATAGAGGTCTAGTTGATATTTCATCAAAAGCTAACAATTCAAGAAATTATACGCAATGCGACTCTCTCTTAATGGGTAATAAATGTGGAGCACACACCGTACCTTATATAAAAAATAAGAATTCAGATTCTAATATTGCTCATGAGGCAACTACATCTAAGATTAGTGAGGAACAATTACACTATTGTCAGCAAAGAGGTTTAAATCCAGAGGAAGCGGTTGGATTAATTGTTAATGGTTTTTGTAAAGAGGTTTTACAGCAATTGCCTATGGAATTTGCAGTAGAAGCACAAAAACTAGTAGGTATTAGTTTGGAGGGAAGTGTAGGGTAATGTTAAAAATAAATAAATTAAATGCAAAAATTGATAATAAGAAAATCTTAAAAGGATTTTCTCTTAATATAAATCCAGGAGAGGTACATGCTATAATGGGTCCAAATGGATCTGGCAAAAGTACATTATCAAATATTTTATCAGGAAAAAAAGGATATGAAGTTTCAGGTGAAGTTCTTTTTGAGGAAAAAGATTTATTTGAACTTGAAACAGAAGAAAGAGCTCATAAAGGTATATTTTTAGCTTTTCAATATCCTCTAGAAATTCCAGGAGTAAATACAAATATTTTTTTAAAAACTTCTTTAAATGCAATAAGAAAAGCCAGAGGAGAAAAAGAACTCGATGCAATTGAATTTTTAAAATTAGTCAAAGAAAAATCTAAAGAACTAAAATTTGATGAAGATAAATTAAATAGACAATTAAATGTTGGTTTTTCTGGCGGAGAAAAAAAGAAAAATGAAATTTTACAAATGTCATTGTTGGCCCCAAAATTATCAATTTTAGACGAAACAGATTCAGGTTTAGATATTGATGCTTTAAAGATTGTAGCTGATGGAGTTAACACATTAAGAGATAAAAAAAATTCATTTTTAATCATTACTCACTATCAAAGATTACTTGATTATATAAAACCTGACTTTGTGCATGTTTTAATGAAGGGAAAAATTGTCAAATCTGGAGGACCAGATCTTGCTATGGAATTAGAAAAAAAAGGATACGAAAATTATAATTAGATGAAAGAACAGTTACAAAAAGATTTTGAAAATATTATCAGAAATTTAAATTTATCTCAAAAAGATATTGAAATAAAAAAATTTTGTTTATCTAATTTTATGGATAAAGGTTTTCCAAATAGAAAGGAAGAAGATTGGAAATTTTCAGATATTAATCAAATTATAAAAAAAAATATTGGAAAATTAAGTTTTTATAGTGATTACACATCTACCAATAAGGTTGATACTACTGTATTTGTAGATGGACTAGAGCATAATAAAATAGTCTTTATAAATGGTAGAATTGAAAAAATTGATTTTGATTATGAAAAAAAAAACCAAATAGAAATAATTGATCAATCAGTAACTATTAATAAATTTAATAATAACAATTCTTTATCTGACTTAAATAATGCCTTTAACAATAAATCCTTTAAAATATTGGTAAAAAAGGGCTATCAATTAGTAAAACCTCTTATTATTTATCATACAACTAATTCTAAAATTTGGTCCAAAAATATAAATTTAAGATTAGATTTTGAGCTAGATAAAGATAGCTCATTAAGAGTAATTGACTTATTTAACGATACTTCTGAAAAAAATTTTTTGAATATTTTTTATAACTTTGATTTAAAAAAAAATGCAGTTTTAAAAAATTATAAAGTAGATAAATTTGAAAATAAAAATATTAAATATTCTTTTAATAATATTGAACAAGACAAAAATAGTATTTCAGAAACATTTATTTTATCTTCAGGATCAAATTTTGTTAAAAATGAAATTAATTGTAATTTAAAAGGAGAATATTCATCTGCTTTTATTAACGGTATTTTATCACTTAACAATGATAAGCATCATGAAATTAGAACAACAATAAATCATTTAACTGAAAGCACAAAAAGCTATCAACTAATTAAAAGTATTTTAGAAGAAAGTTCTAAAGCAGTGTATCAAGGAAAAATATTTGTTAATTCAGAAGCACAGAAAACAGATGGATACCAAATGAGTAAGGCAATATTATTAAATAAAGAGTCAGAGTTCAATGCTAAGCCAGAACTAGAAATTTATGCTGAAGATGTTAAGTGCTCGCATGGCTCAGCATCAGGTAATTTAAATGATGAATCTATATTTTATCTAATGTCTAGAGGATTAAGTTACCAGCAATCAAGAGAGCTGTTAATTAATGGCTTTTTATTAGATGTAGTAGAAAAAATAACAGATTCAGAAATAAAAAACTTAATTAAAAATATGATTGGAATTAAAGAATGAATATTGACCATATAAAAAAAGAATTTCCAATTTTCGATGAAAAAATTCAAAATAATGATTTAGTTTATTTAGATAGTGCTAATTCATCTCAAAAACCAAAAATTGTTGTAGACAGAATTAATGAATTTTATACTAAACAATTTTCAAATGTTGGCAGAAGTGTTCATTACCTTGCGGTTGCCGCAACCAATTTATATGAAAATACAAGAACATCTGTACAAAAATATATTAACGCTAAAGACAAAAACGAAATTGTTTTTACAAAAGGAGCGACGGAAGCATTAAATCTAGTTGCTAACACATTAGGACAAAACTATTTACAGGAAGGAGACGAAGTATTAATTACAGAACTTGAACATCATTCAAATTACGTACCATGGCATTTTTTAAGAAAATCAAAAAATATAAAAATTAATTTTGCTGAAATAAATGAAGAAGGTGAAATTACACTAGAAGAAATAGTAAAAAAAATAACTCCAAAAACAAAATTAATATCTATTACTCATTTATCAAATGTAACTGGTGCTATTTTACCAGTAAAAGAAATAACAGAACTTGCACATTCAAAAGGCATAATTGTAGTAGTAGACGGATGTCAAGGTGCACCACATTTAAAATTAGATATGCAAGATTTAGATTGTGATTTTTATGCAATTTCATGCCACAAAATGTATGGACCAACTGGTTTAGGAGTTTTATATGGTAAGAAAAAGTGGCTAGAAGAGCTTCCACCTTATCAAGGTGGTGGAGGAATGATAAGTGAAGTTAAAAAAGATAGAATTTCCTATGGTGATTTGCCTAATAAGTATGAGGCAGGAACGATGGCAACAGCGCAGGTAATTGCTTTTGATCAATCAATTAAATTTTTAGAGAGTATTGGTATAGAAAACGTTATGAGGCATGAAGCTGATTTAGTTGAATATGGACAAGAGTTATTACAAAAAAATAATTCTGTTAAATTAATAGGTAATCCAAAAAATAAGGGTGGGGTTTTATCTTTTACTATAGAAGGTGTTCACTCTCACGATATTGCGACTATATTAGACGAGGACGGAGTAGCTATAAGAGCTGGACATCATTGTTGTCAAATTTTACATGATAAATTAAATATTCCAGCTAGTGCAAGGGCATCAGTTGGAATTTATAATACAAAAGAAGATCTAGATCAACTAAACGACTCAATAAATAACTGTAAAAAAATATTTAATTTATAATGAACTTAAAAGAACTGTACCAAGAGATTATATTGGAACACGGTAAGAACCCAAGAAATCTTCGTAAGACAGAAGATTTTAATAAAGATGCAAAAGGTAACAATCCATTGTGTGGAGACAATGTCCATGTTTATTTAAAATTAAATGGACAGAGAATTGTAGAAGATATTTCTTTTGAAGGAAGCGGATGTGCTATTTCAATGGCTTCTGCCTCAATCATGACCGATTTAATTAAAGGTAAAAACGAAAATGAGTCTAAAGAAATTGTAAAAGATTTTTTAGGTATGATTAAAGAAAATCCAGAATTAAAATCTGAAAAATTAAAAGAGGATGAAAAAACTAAATTAATGTGTCTATCTGGTGTAAAACAATATCCAATGAGAGTTAAATGCGCAACATTATCATGGCATACATTAGTATCAGCTTTTAATGAAAAAAAAGAATAGGTTAAAACAGAAAATTAAAATATATGTCTAAAAAAGATCAAATCATTGAAGAAATTAGAAAAATTTATGACCCTGAATTACCTGTTAATATTTACGAATTAGGTTTAATTTATGATATTAAAGTAAAGGATGAAAAATTTGCTACAATTAAAATGACCTTAACCACTCCAAATTGTCCAGTTGCAGAAAGTTTACCGAAGGAAGTTAAAGAGGGAGCTATGCAAGTTGAGGGAATAGAAGATGTTGATCTTGAGTTGGTTTGGGACCCTCCTTGGAATAAAGACATGATGTCAGAAGCAGCTAAATTGGAGTTAAATTTATAATGAACCCAATAATTAAATTGAGTGATAATGCGGCGATTAGAATTAAAGAAATTATGTCTAAAGCAGAGCAAGACTCGTTAGGAGTAAGGGTATCAGTAAAAACAGGTGGTTGTGCTGGAATGTCATATGTGATGGAGTATACAAAAGAAGCTAATCCTAATGACGAAATTATAGAAGATAAAGGTGTTAAGGTGTTCGTAGACTCAGCTGCTATTATGTACCTTCTGGGAACAGAAATGGATTATAAAAAAGAGGAATTATCCTCATCATTTGTTTTTAACAACCCTAATGAAACTGAACGTTGTGGTTGTGGTGAGTCTTTTAAAATAAAATAGGTGGTATCATCCTATTATTTGCATATCAGTATTGCGTTTAATGCATATCTAGTATAAGAATCAAGCATGAACACATTTGAATTTAAAAATCTTGTTAAAAACCTTAAAAATTCTTTAAAACAAAGAATTTTTTTTAAAGATCTTCGTAAAGAAGTAGAAACTGGTGCTAACGGCACTCAGGATTATGTTGTTAAAAAAGGTGTTAACAAAGATACAATTGCAACAACTAGACAGTAATTAATTTCTAACTACTGTAATACATCTCAAACTCAACAGGATGAGGTGCGTGTTCAAATTTATGAATTTCTTCAAACTTAAGTGCAATGTAAGCATCAATTTGATCATCTGTAAATACACCACCTTGAGTTAAAAACTCTCTATCTTTATCTAAACTCTCCATGGCTTCTCTAAGAGAACCACAAACAGTTGGGATAGCACTAACTTCTTCTGGTGGTAACTCGTATAAATCTTTATCAAATGACTCGCCTGGATTAATTTTATTTTTAATTCCATCAAGTCCAGCCATAAGCATAGCTGCAAAAGTTAAATAAGGGTTTCCTGAAGCATCAGGAAATCTTATTTCACATCTTGCACCATTTTTACTTAAAGTAATTGGTATACGACAAGAAGCAGACCTATTTCTCGCTGAATAAGCAAGTAGAACTGGGGCTTCAAAACCTGGAATTAATCTTTTGTAACTATTTGTAGTAGAGTTAGCAAAAGCATTTATAGCTTTAGCATGTTTTAAAATTCCACCAATATAATGTAGAGCTGTTTCAGATAAACCGGCGTAAGCATCACCAGAAAATACTGGAGTTTTACCTTTCCAGATAGATTGGTGAATGTGCATCCCTGAACCGTTATCACCAGCAACTGGTTTTGGCATGAAAGTTGCTGTTTTACCAAATGAGTGTGTTACCATTTGTACAACATATTTATATAATTGAACGTTATCAGCTTGATCTACTAAAGTTCCAAAATACATTCCAAGCTCATGCTGACTTGGAGCTACTTCATGGTGATGTTTTTCAACTTTAATTCCAACTTCTTTTAAATTTTTTAAATATTCACCTCGCATGTCTTGTTCGCTGTCAACTGGCGGCACAGGAAAGTAACCACCTTTTACAGGAGGTCTATGTCCCATATTTCCATTTTCATAAACTTTACCAGAGTTGTAAGGTCCTTCCTTACTATCCAAAATAAACCCTGTATTATTAGGATCATTACTAATTCTAACATCGTCAAATACAAAAAACTCTGGTTCTGGACCAAAGAACGCTTTATCACCAATGCCTGATGATTTTAAATATTCTTCAGCTTTTTTAGCAGTCCCTCTAGGATCTCTCTCATACGGAGATTTTTTTACAGCATCTAAAATATCACAAAATAAAATAACAGTGTTATGAGACGTGAAAGGATCCATAATCATTCTTGAAATATCAGGTTTTAAAATCATGTCAGACTCGTTAATAGCTTTCCAACCAGCTATTGAAGACCCATCAAAGAACACTCCATCGTTAAGCATATCTTCATCAACAATAGTCGAATCCATTGTTAAATGTTGAAGTTTACCTCTTGGGTCAGTAAATCTAAGATCTACAAACTCTGCTTCTTTTTCTTTTATAAATTTTAAAACATTTGCTGCGCTCATTTTGTCTCCTATATAATTCCGTGTGTGATAATTAACAAAATAATGACTAAAAATATTGCTTATTTAATAAATAACACCTATGCAATTTTCACATAAGTGGTGTATTTATGCAATATTATTTAATGAGTTTTACACAATGAACCCTTTATTAAACAAAGAGCCAGTTAAAAGAGCTGAAAAAGCAATTCAAGCATTCGATTCCAAACTTGAAATTATTTGTTTAGAACAAACTGCTCGGACTGCACAAGATGCTGCCACAGCTTTAGGTTGCAATGCGGGAGCGATTGTTAAAAGCTTACTATTTAGAGCAGAAAATAATTTCATTCTTTGTTTAGTTTCAGGAGATAAAAGATGCTCTTTAAAAAAACTGAAAAGTATTTTGAATATTAAAGACGTTTGTATGGCACATCCAGATGATGTTAAAAAAGTTACTGGTTATACTATTGGCGGAGTTTCCCCTGTAGGGCATTTAAATCAATTAAAAATCTTTATTGATAATAATTTAGAAAGATTTACTAAAGTGTTTGCTGCTGCTGGACATCCAAATTGTGTTTTTGAAATAGATTTTAATAGACTAGCTCAATTAACTAATGGTGAAAAAAAAGAAATAACAGAATGAAACAACCAAAATTAATTGATTATGTTTTATTAACAACATTAGCTTTAATTTGGGCATCAGCTTTTTTTAATATTAAGATAGCAACATATTCTTTTGGACCTGTAACCATTGCTTTTTTAAGAGTTTTTTTTGGAGCTATTCCAGTTTTACTTCTTTGTTATTTTAAAAAAATTAAGATTGAAGCATTTTCTAAAGATTGGCATTGGTTTGCAATGATTGGTTTTATTAATCTTGTAGCTCCATTTTTTTTAATTGCTTATGGAGTTAAATCAGTTCAAAGTAATCTTGCAGCAATATTAATGTCCACAACACCTTTGAGCTCAACTATTTTAGGACATTTTTATACAAAGAATGAAAAATTTAATTTATTAAAAACAATTGGAATTTTAATTGGTTTTGCAGGTATTATATTTTTGTTTTCTGACAATCTGTTAATTGATGAAAATAATTTTACGTCAGCATTATTAATTTTACTTGGCTCAACTTGTTATGTAATTGGTGGTGTTTTAACTCTAAAAATTAGCAAAAAGAAAAATGAAAATGTAACAGGCTCAATATTGATTTGGGCAATTATAATTTTAATTCCATTAGTAAGTTTTATAGAGCAACCTTGGCAATCTGCTCCAAGAACTGACTCACTAATTTCAGCAATTTATCTTGGCATAGTGCCTACGGGTGTAGCTTGGTTGTTAAGATTTAAAATATTGAAAGACAATGGATTAATATTCCAATCTCAAGTTTCTTATTTGATCCCGATATTTGGAACTATACTTGGCTACATTTTTTTAAAAGAAATAATAACTATAAAAGTATTAGTTTCTTTATTGGCAGTTTGTATAGGTATTTATTTTGTAAAAAAAGCTGACAATAAAAAATTTACTTAAGTTCAGCCATTGCCTTAATATGTGCAGGTCTTGTTTCACAGCAACCGCCTAATATTGTAGCACCATTTTGCTTAAAGTTTTTTACAATTTTTCCAATTACATCAGGTGTTAAATCGTGTCTTTGTCCAAGAAATTCATTAGGATTACCCCCAGAATTTTTGAAATAAGATGATGTATAGCCATCTTTTGGTTTAGTTGTTATAAATCCATTCAATTTAAAACCAAAAGGAACATTAAGATTTTTTATTTCCTCTAAATTTTTTTCATAATTTTCAGGAGATACACATGAAAGCATTACGCCTAATAATTGATCATCTAAAATAGCTTTAATATCAGAAATTTTTTCTCCACTTGGTAACTTAGTACCTTCTGATATGTGTATGCCAATTAAATAAGGTTTTTTAAACTCTTTAATGGCTTTGATACCACATTTGAATTCTCTAATACTACTCCAAACATCAAAGTAAAAGAAATCAACATAAGGATTTAATAATCTGGCTTGTTCATTAAAAGTTTTAGTTATGTCTTCTTCATTTCTTTCATCAGCCTCATAAGTTAATTCTTGAGGAGGTATACCACCAGCAATAAGAATATTTGGAAATTCCTTTTTTATTTCTTGAGCAATTTCACCTGCTTTTTTGTTTAAATATTCAAATTTATCTTCAATATTATTTTCCTTTAATCTTTTTCGTCTAGTTGTAAAAGTAGTAGTTACAATTACTTCAGCACCAGCTTTTACAAAATCTCTATGAGTTTCTCTAAGTAACCGATGATAGTTTTTATCTAAAATTGCATTAGCACTCCAAAGAGTTCCTTTGGGTATCATGCCTCTTGCTAGAAGTTCTTGGCCCATACCACCATCTAAAACTCTTGTTTGTTTGAAAAAATTTAAGTCCATTTTATACCTTACTTTTTTAGTGCTTTAGCTTTATGCGAGGTGCACAATACAGTTTAAATACCTTGCTTATTGATTTTGTGGGAATTTCCTTTTTAGCAGTTAATGCCCGCAATAGGATCAAATCGGCAAATTACTTATATTGATTAAATATAGATTTGTAAATCATTTTTTTAATACAATTTTAGCATTAAAAGAAAAAGATCTACGCTCACCTTCTATGTTAAAAGGATAGGCGGTATGCATCAAATAATTTGGAAAAATAATTAATTCTTTGAGTTTTGGTACCACATTATAAATGCTTTTGCTTAAGAAACCTTTTTGTCCATTTAAAAAATCTATAGTTCCATTTGTTTTTATCTTTTTATTCTTAACTAGTTTATTATTTATCATACCTTTAGGTAATTTCAAATATCCAACACCAGATAAATCACCTTCGTGATAATGTATTGGATTATATTCACCTTTAAATTGTCTAACCACCCATAGATTTAAAATTTTTATTTCTTTAACATTTTTTATTTTTTCGTTTGATAAAAATACTTTGATATTATTTTTAAGCTCTTTTTCTAAGTTTTTTTTTATAAAACTATTTGAAATTTTTAATTCTTTCTTTATTTGACTAGCTAATTTTGCACTATAATCAATTTTTTTTGACAAAGACTTTGTGTCAAATTCTTTATTAAGTTTATCAAAAAACTTTTTTGAAATTTTAGTTTTGCCAATTGTGGGACCAAACGGTTTAATATTTTTCATTACGTGATTAGATATATTAAAAGAGAATTAAATCAATATTATGACAACAATCTAAAACCCATTCTAGTGGCCACAAAAATAACTAGTAGTGAAGTCATTAATGTTAAGGTTTTATTAGATATAAACTTAATATTTAAATAATTACCAATTTGGCCACCAACAAAAACCATTAAAAAAAGAGGCCAAAAATTTAAAAAATCATTTAAAACAATATCTTTTGTAAGCTGTCCAGCTACACCAAATATAGAATTTATCAAAATAAATAAGGACGCCGTTGTAGCTATTTGTTTTGGATAGCCAGCTTTCATTAAAAATAAAATTGGACTTAAGAATATCCCCCCTCCAATACCAACAATACCTGAAAAAAAACCTATTACTGAACCAATTAAGATTGATAAAAGGTTTGAAACTTTTTTTATTTCCAGTTTATTTTTACTAAAAGATTTACTTTCAATAAATAAAAAGACTCCAGCAGTTGTTAAAATAAAAAATAAAAGTATTTCAAATAAATTTTTTTCTAATGAAATTGAGGCCCCAAAAAAAGCAAAAGGAATAGATCCAATAAGATATGGTATTAACAATTTGAGATTAAGATTTCCTGATCTTATATAATTTATTGAATTTCCAGAGACTACAATAATATTGCAAAATAAAGCTATTATTGGAAAAATATAATAAGGAATATCCCATATTAACATTAACGCAAGGTAAGTAGATCCACCGCCAAATCCGACGCTAGAATATAAAATTGCTGTTATAAAAAATAATATTGATAATATAATCATAGTTAAAAAATTTTTATGAATGTGAATATAACTTTATTAACTGTAACAGATACAAGAACTTTTGATAACGATAAATCTGGAGCTATTCTTGTAGAAAAAATTAAAGAAGCTAATCATAATTTAATTGATAGAAAAATTTGCAAAGATAATAAAGAAGATATTGTTGTAATTTTAAAAAATTGGATAAACCAAAAAGATATTGATGTAATCATCACTACAGGGGGTACAGGATTAACTGGTAGAGATATCACACCTGAAGCTGTTGATGAAGTAGCAGATAAACATATACCTGGATTTGGTGAAGTTTTTAGAAATATAAGCTTAAAAACAGTTGGTACTTCTGCGATACAATCAAGAGCTTGTGCAGTTTTAGCAAATGGTAAATATATTTTTGCATTACCTGGATCATCCGGTGGTGTTACTGATGCATGGGATGGAATTTTAAAGCATCAATTAGATATTAATCATAAACCATGTAACTTTGTTGAATTATTTCCAAGACTTAAAGAAAAATAATTATTTTTGATATTTCTCTTTCCATTCAGAGTAGGGCATTCCATAAATATGCTCTCTTGCATCAGGATCAGATATAGTTACGCCTTTTTTTTCTGCTTCTTCTCTGTACCATCTTGACAAACAGTTTCTACAAAAGTTAGCTAAATTCATTAGATCAATATTTTGAACATCTTTTCTTTCATCTAAATGTTTTAATAATCTTTCAAATGTAGCTGATTGAATTTCATTTTTTATATTCTCATCCATAATTTATACCTCTCTCTTTATTTTAATTCTTGAAGCTAGCAAAACAACTACAATTACTAAAAAAATTAATGGTTTAAAGAAAATTGTTTTTGATAACCAGATATAATGAAGGGAACCAAAAATAGCTATAACATAAATTAATTTATGTAATTTTTTCCAATTTTGTTTCAATAATTTCATCATTTTTTGTGATGATGTGACAGCTAATGGAACTAATAATAGCCAAGCAGAAAACCCTATAAATATATATTTTTTTTTTAGAACATCGCTATAAATTTGCCGCCAATCAAATCTGTAATCTATAATTACATAAGTCATTAAATGAGTAGTCGCATAAAAGAAAACAAATAACCCCAACATACGTCTAAATGATATCCAGATATTTGATTTTGTAATTCTTTTAAGTGGAGTCATTGCCAATGTAAGGATAATAAAAATTAACGTCCATTCACCAGTATGATGAGTGATTTCTTTAACTGGTTCTGGACCTAGTTTGTTAAAAAAAATTTTATAAGTAATTATTAATAATGGAATTAAACTTAAGATAAAAACACAAGGTTTTAAATATTTTTTCATTAAAAATATTTTTTTAAGTCCATGCCTGTATATAAACTAGCCACTTCTTCTTCATAGCCATTAAACATTAAAGTTTTTACTCTTGGTGCAAAAATATCATTTCCTATAACTCTTTCAGTGGCTTGTGACCATCTAGGATGATCAACGTCAGGATTAACATTTGAGTAAAAACCATATTCTCTTGGTGACGCACGCATCCATGATGAAGTTGGCATTTTTTCAACTAATTTAATTTTAACAATAGCTTTTGCACTCTTGAAACCATATTTCCACGGAACAAATATTCTTAAAGGGGCCCCATTCTGATTTGGAAGTTTTTTATTATACAAACCAGTTACTACAATAGTTAATGGATGCATAGCTTCATCTATTCTCAATCCTTCTTTATAGGGCCATTTCAAAACTGGATATCTTTGACCTTTCATTTGATCAGGGTCATATACACTTTCAAATTCAACAAATTTAGCTTTTGAGGTTGGAATAACTTTAGACAATAGTTCACTTAAAGAAAAACCCATCCAAGGAATGACCATTGACCATCCTTCTACACATCTAAGACGATATACTCTTTCTTCCGATAAAAATATTTCTGAAATTTCATCCATCGATAAGCTAATAGGGTTTTCAACTTCACCTTCAATACTTATGTTCCAAGGATTAGTTTTGAAATTTTGAGAATTTTTATAAGGATCACTTTTAGACGTGCCAAACTCATAATAATTATTATATGTCGTAATATCTTTGTAACTTGTTTTATTTTCTTTCTTATCTGATGCCGCATTACCCATAAAGGGAAGCGAAGACATTGCAATAGAACCAGCTCCGATAGTGATTGATTTAATAAAAGATCTTCTATTATTATAAATTTTTTCTGGTGTAATTTCTGAATATTTAATCTTTTTCATGAACTATGGGATTACCTTTTAACCAGTTACTTTCATTATTTAGATAATGTTCCTTTTTCCATATGGGAGACCTTTTTTTAATTTCTTCAATTATATATCTAGATAAAACGTATGCTTCGTCACGATGTTTGCATGCAACTGCAATGATTATACTGATTTCACCAAGATTTAAGTAGCCCTTCGCATGTTCAATAAAAATAGCTTTATTTTGGATTTTTAATTTGAATTCTGCCTCCTTATAAATTTCTTCAAAACTTTTAATCACCAGCGCGTCGTGACTATCATAAGTAATTCCTATTACACTTTTGTTATTATTTTGGTTACGAACTGTTCCAGTAAAATAAATTGAAGCGCCATAATCAAATGATGAAACAAACTTTTCAGCTTCTAATAAGGATATTTTTTTTTCTTTTATATCTACGATTTTTGCGTGAAGCATTACCCTCCTCCAATTGGGGGAATAATAGCAATTTTTTCATTATTTGTTATTTTATAATTGTCGCTAATTATATTATCATTTGAGCAAAATGCTGAAGAATTTACAATTTTTATAAAATTTTCATTACCTTTAAAATTTATATCTAAATAATCTAATATTTTATTTCTAACATCTTTAATTGTTGAATCATTTGCTACATCAAGTTTTAGTAAATTTTGATTGCTAAAATCTCTACTAGCACCAAACAGTTCTATTATTACTTTCATTAATTTTATTATAACTAAAATAGTTCTTCCAAGAATTCTGGAAGCCCGTCAGGGTTTTTCCACAAACCACTTTTTCCACCTTCTTTTATTAACAATTTGACATTATCAATTTCTAAATGAGGATTAACTATTTTACTTAAATCGTAAATAGTGATTAGAGCAGCATTTACACCCATAATAGCCTCCATCTCAACACCCGTTTTGGCATAAGCAGATACTACACAATAAACTTCAAGAGAGTTATCTTCATTATTCATGATAATCTTTGTTGCAGTATGATCAATTGGCAGTGGGTGACACAAAGGTATTAGTTCACTAGTTTTTTTAACTCCTAAAACAGCTGAAACTTCTGCAAGAGTTATGGGATCTCCTTTTGGCATCTTTTTATTTTTAATAAGATTAAAAACTTCTTTACCAACATATATTTTTCCAGTTGCTAAAGCTCTTCTATAAGTTTCTTTCTTAGTAGACACATCTACCATATTAAAAGTATTCTTTTTAAAAACTTCTTCTGTCCAGTCTTTTAAATCTTTTTTATTAATTACTTTTAAATTGTTCAAATTAACCGCCTGTAGTTGATAAATTTTTTGTTAAACCAGTTTCACCGATTTCTAAATAATGTGACACTTTCTTAAAATTAAGTTGTTTTAAAATTAGATCTTTTAATTCCTCTATTTGACTATTTTTTTGCATTAAATGACGGATGTTTATTCCAGTATTACCAAATAAACATAATCTCAAATCACCTTTTGCAGTTATTCTTAATCTGTTACAACTTTTACAAAAATCTTTTGAGTAGGGGGCAATAACGCCAAATTTGCCTTTAAATTTTGGATTTAAATAATTTTTTGCTGGCCCGGCGTCTCTCCCAAAAGTTTGGATTATCCAATTATTTTTTTTTAAATAATTTGTAAATTTTGTTGCTGTGACGTGATATTTTTTGAAGTAATCTAAATTATCTCCTGTTTGCATTAATTCTATATATCTAAAATCAATATTATTTTTCTCAATGAAATTTGACCATTGATTAAAATTATCTTCACTATCATTAATCCCTTTCAATAATACGGCATTTATTTTAATATTATTAAAATTAAGACTTTGTAGAACTTTTATTCCTCTTAAAATTTCATCAAGTCTGTCATGACTTGTTACTTTTTTAAATGTCTCTCTATTAAGACTGTCTATGCTTATGTTAATACCATCTAAACCACTCTCTTTAATTTTGTGAGCTATTTTATCAAGATGGTACCCATTAGTAGTAATAACTGTTTTTTTTATTCCGGAATTTTCTTTAATTGTTTTTACAATATCAAAAAAATCCTTTCTGACTGTTGGCTCTCCTCCTGTAAGTCGAATTTTATTAACTCCAAGTTCTGATAAAGCTTTTGCAAGACGTCTAATTTCATCTAAGTGGAGAAACTTTCTATTATCACTTTTATCGATCTGATAACCATCAGGTAAGCAGTAGCCACATTTAAAATTACAGACATCTGTAATTGAAAGTCTTATGTAGGGAAATATTCTTCCAAAATTATCTTTAAGCATATTTATAATTAATTTATATTTATATTAACATGAATAAAATTCTTACAGCAAATGAAATTAATCAGTTTAAGACAGATGGGGCAATTTTCCTGAAAGATAAATTTGATATCAGTTGGATAAAAAAACTTCAAAAGGGAATAGAAAGAGATATAAAAAATCCAAGTCCAAGATTTAAATCACATACCACACAAAAAGGAGTGCCAGCGTACCTTGAAGATTATTGGACTTGGCATCTAGTACCTGAATTTAAAGAATTTGTTTATGATTCTCCATATGCAAAAATTGCTTCAGAATTGATGTCAGCGAAAAAAATTAATCTGGTAATGGATAATTGGTTTTTGCGAGAAGCTGGCTCTAAATCCTTTACACCGTTTCATCATGATATTAGTTATTTTGACATGGATGGAACAATGTGTGTTTTATGGCTTCCATTACAAAAAACTAAAAAAGATGAAGGAGTTGTTTGGGTAAAAGGATCACATTTATGGAATAAACTATTTTTAAGAGTTTTGTTTAAAGATGGACATAAAGTTGAAGGAGATGAATGTATTGTAAATGGTAAAAAATATGAATTACCACCAGATATTATTGGAAATAAAGATAAATATGAGTTTTTACAATGGGATTGTAATTTAGGGGATGCTGTTATTTTTGATATGCGTACATTACATGGAACACTAAGTGAAAAAATTCCTCAAAAAACTTTAAGTCGTTATACTTTGCGAGTTGCAAAAGAAGGGGCAAAAATTAGTTATGATGGAGATTGGACTAGTTATAATTATAGAAAAGCAATGCAAGATGCTGGATATAAAAATGGTGATCCTGTCGAAGGAGAAATGTTCCCCACTTTATTTGATTTGAAAGATTAAAAAATTTTTTGTAAAGAATTCTTGATTTAATTATTTAACAACTTAAAATTCATAAAATTATGTACGAAAAGTTTGGACAATTTATTGATGGCAGTTGGTCACCCTCATCAAACGGGGAAACTTACGAAGTTATTAATCCTGCAACAGAAGAAGTTTTAGGTAAAGCATCAAAAGCTTCTCCAGAGGATGTGGATAGGGCATTAAAGTCAGCTGAAAAAGGATTACATGTTTGGAAAAAAACTGCGCCTTGGCAAAGAGCTTACATCATAAGAAAAATTGCAGACAAAATAAGAGAGAAGACAGATGTGCTTGCTAATTGGATGACATTGGAAGTTGGCAAACCACTAGCTGAAT
>Ga0208407_1000447_pt1 | contig 19230 bp, 21 predicted proteins | sample ETNtaG_9_FD_185775 | JGI IMG/M metagenome (GOLD analysis project Ga0208407, IMG submission 185775) | Marine microbial and viral communities from oxygen minimum zone, Eastern Pacific Ocean - ETNP201406SV69 (SPAdes) (version 2) | ecosystem: Environmental > Aquatic > Marine > Oceanic ...
GAAAAGAGAACGGGCCTCATTAGCATCATCGTCTCTCCCTTCTTCTTTGCTGAGTTTCCATGCACTCCGCATCATGAACATAGCAATTGTAGCTGAAAAGACGGGCATAATTAGCAATAGAGTACTAAGTCCAGAACCAGCTTCGGGTACAAAGTAGACATACGGGGAGAGGTCCTTATTGCATGTGCCAGTCGTTTCAGCCATTCCTGGAGAATAAGTTAGGGTGGCAGGGGCATTGCCATCAGAGTCGAATACCATAGATTGAGTACAATCTATATGCATAGTTCCTCCAATAGTAGCCTGAAGGCTTCCATTAGCAGAAATCATCATTCCAAGCAAGATAGCGCTGATGATAGGGAGTACCCACCATAAGTTGTTCTTGATTGAATCCTTGGTCATGAATCTTGTTCGCTTCGTTGGATAGAAAGATACTGCAGTGAGATACAGCAAGATGCATAAAATCCCACAGAAGTACCATACAAGTCTGTAGTATTGGATTATCGGAATGAATTCTGGCCCTAAGGGGATTAGATTGTACCATTGGGCGAGGACTCTCCATGATTCAGCAAGAAGAAGAACGCCCATGAATCGATTTTCAGCAGCTTTTGGTCTTGCTCTAATAATTAGCACCGCTAAGAAAATCAGGGCGATGGAAGTAATTAGTCCAAGAAATGAAATTACGTGGGTTAGACCCATTGTCCAACCTATTGAAAAATCCATTGTGGAGAGTGTTCTCCAGTAATATGATGACAGTGCTCCGACTTCGGGCATGTCTCTGTGTGGGCCGGTGAGTGAATAGACCTTCCTAGGTTAACATGCATCGAACGCTTCGATAATATATTGCGTTAAGGGGCTCGTCCATGCCAGTTCTGATAGCCCTTCAATTCCTTGTTCGCCATAGATTCGTATTACATCCTGTACTCTTACATTACCATCAGATGATCTCGCTAGAATTGTCCTTGGTTTGAGTTCCTTCCCAGTTCCATGTGGGTCATAGATGGTGTGAAGTGCGTTATCGAGGAACCATTGCGGTTTATCTCCATCATCACCGTCATAAGATACCTTTTGTCGCCCTCCTCCAAACATCATCTGAGCTGCGGATTTCTTCTCCTTTGGTTCCTTTTTCTCTTCCTTAGGTTCTTCTTTCTCTTCCTTAGGTTCTTCTTTCTCTTCCTTAGGTTCTTCTTTTTCTTCCTTGGATTCCTTTTTCTCTACCTTCTTTTTTGCAGGCTTAGGAGCAGGAATAGACTTTGGACGGAAGGTTGCCCCCATTGGTCGACTAACTGATCCTGCACGGCTTGAGATTGTTCTTGACGCAACTAATTCTGCACGAACTTCTTCTTCGATTTGGTCACGTAGTGCCTCTTCTAACTCTGTAGTAATTTCAGCACGAATTTCTTCGTCGAATTCTGCTGCCATTGCAGTCTTTACCGCTTCTGGGTCAGCAGCGTCTAGTGCTGCCTGTAATTCTTGAACTTGGATTTCTAATGCATCTATTGATGCTAGATAGTGTCCAGCAGTCTGAATGATGGCTGTTTCCATTCCGGCTTGAGTTTGAAGTTGAACAACTTCGCCCGAATGGTCTCTCCATTTTCTCCATTGCAACATAGTATGTGCATGAATATCAGAACCACATTTTGGGCAGAATGATTTCTTGGGAGGCTTTAGGACGGGAATTGCCTTCAAATCCTCGCTACTCAGCGCTTCAATTCCACCTGCAGCAATATCGTGAATATGGTGACTTGCTTCCATCCCTAATTCCATTGCTTGAAGGAATGCTGGGCTATTGAGGTCTACTTTCCCACCACTAACTAGTGACCAAGCATTCGTTTCATGAGAGATAGCGGCAGCGGCAGCGGCAGCGGCAGGGTTCCGTGTAATCCCTCCACTCAGGGCTGATGTGACTGCGCTAGAAACCGCATCATTTGGGCTTCCTTCAGATACTGTCTGTTGAGCAGATTCTGCGGCTAAAGATATGGCTGCATCTTCTTCACTTGCTGCTGCTAGCCCTAACTCGATTGGATTAGCGCCATCTTCTATTTTTGCAATCAAATCAAATTTGTCTGCCATAGCGAGGTCGGTCTTCGATCTAATCAGTTCTTTGAGTTGTCTAACATCGTGCCCAGTCGATGTTATGGGGCCAATTACAAGTAAGTCATGCCCGCATTGTAAACAGAACTTGGCAGTAGCTTCTACCGATGCCTCGCATGTGGGGCAGTGTACGGGCATGAACCGTGTATGCACCCTCCACATATGAAGCATGCCGATGCACGGGTGCTTTCAGGTCAATCAAGAGATTTGATGGCATTTGTCAAGGCATCAATTACAGTATCTCGAGGGATTTCAGCCAAAACGGATGCTAGCCTAGGTCCATGAGGGCGGCCTAGATGAATATTGTAGAGAATTACGAAGGCATTTCTCAAATCCATTCCATTTTGTCTTGCTAGATTGCAAATATTATCATTTATCTCGTCACTTTTCCATTCACAGTCATTCAACGCTTCACTTAGAGCAGTGAGATAGTTGAGGTCCCCCTCATTGAATGCATTCTTTGCATCATCGGTGAGTTTGGTTTGAATTTCTATTCTATATTCATCAGGAAAATGCTCGGAAGAGATCCAATTCCTCATTCTTTTTAGGCGATCAGTCAATGTTCTATTTGGTTCCCCATTCAGGAGGCCTGAGGTTTGTAAAGAGGTCCAAACATCTTGATTGTTGGAACGAATTTGGGCAACCATTGAGAGATGTCTGAAGGAGATGTATGAATCGGAATCTATTGCTACGTTTTCTGATGCTGAATCAGGCTCAGTTTGACTCATACTAATTTTTACTCGGTCAACATTCCATGCGGTTCTTACTCTATCAGTAGCATCGTCTCCCGGGGGTTCATTTGGATTCCATGATGTAAGCAATCGTTCGTATTGATCTGCCATCTCTAAGAGACCCCCTCCAGTATCAAACTCAATGTGGCGATTAGGTTTGTTTCTAGCGATGAGATAACGTAAAATTTCAGGGGGGACAATTTCTAGGGCTTCTAGAGGTCCCACTGTGATGTTTGTGCTGCTAGACATTGGCCCCATTCCTCTCAGCTGAATCCATTCATAAGGAACTGGATGTGGGGCTTTACTCCCTAGAAGTTCAACTAGAAGACGGCCTGTTGCATAACTTCCTCCTGAGGCAGCATGATCCTTGCCGAAAGGTTCGCATGTAACTCCATGAAAATTCCATTTTGCAGGCCAATCAAGCCTCCAAGGTAATTTCCCCTCATCTGTTCCAATGTGTGATTTTCCTTCTCTTCCTTCTGAATCAATCCACGTCACATGTGGGTCATCCCATCCTGTGATGGATATCCCATCGAAACTTCCATCATGGCCAATAGGTGAATATGGCCACCATTCCCCATCTAGGGGCCGACCTGAGACTTCAGTTAGGATTCGAGCAACCTCTTCACGATTATCTAGGAAGATGCGTGAAGCGTTCTCAAATTCTCCCTTTCTATATTCTTCATGGTTCCAAGAAAGCCGTAGTTTGACCCCTAATTGGGATAGTGCATCAAGAAACGGATTGAGAAAATGTTCTGCATAACTACTATCTGAATCAAGAATTGGTTTGCCATTTTCATCTGGAGGTGGAATTCGATAAAGAGGATGTCCGATGTACTTTTCATAATCTGAAGATAGGAATGAGTAGACTTTTCGAAGAGGATCCATTGAATCGACAATGAAAAGTAATTCTGCATCTAGACCTGATTGAAGACATCCTCGAACAATCATATCGCAGGTTAGAATCTCTCTTATGTGTCCGATGTGGAATTCACCAGAAGGTGTGATTCCAGCAGTAACTAGGTGAGAACTACCTCGATGCCCGAGGTTTACTGCGGTCCGTTCTGCCCAGTGCATCCAGGCACCTCAGACATTTACTGCGCGAATGATTCCTCTCAGTGGGACGCCCTCTATGTCGTTGCGTTCCGTCTTGTTGACTAACACCATACAGAGACACACATTTGCACCTTCTGAGCGTAGTGCTTCGATTGTTCGACTCATCGTCGAACCAGTTGAGAGAACATCATCAATAATTGCGACATTTCTACCAGCTACATTTCCATATTTATTTGATAAGTGCCCTGCTCCATCATTATCGACAGAACGGAAAATTGCAAAATCAGCATCGATATGTCCTGCAAGTGATTGGGCGAAGGCAATCCCATTGATGCTAATCCCGACTATTGTGTCGATATTTCCGCCTAGTTCTTCGTCTATAATATCTGCAAGAATCAGCCCAATAGCTTCGATTCTTGATGCTCTTGCACCAATAGTTCTCCAGCCGATTCGGACATCATCTGGGGGAGCTTCAGAAATTCCCTCGCTGGCTAACCATTGGACTGTAGTTTGAGACACAGATAATTCATCTGCAATCTGTTGAGTATTCAGCCCCTTGGCACGAAGTTCATTCGCCTTTGTTCTGAGTTCATCTATGCTCAGCGTCATATGGACCGACGTGTGGTTATCATCACTTGTTTTCAATCCACCGACAAAATATCGGTTACAGTTAGTATCTGCCGGTACTTCCGAATCCGCCAGCCCCACGTTCTGTTTCTCCTAGTTGATTTTCTTCGACTTCCACGAAATGCACTATTGGAATAGGAGAAATTACCATTTGAGCAATACGTTCTCCTGCTTCGATGACTGTTGAATCTCCTTTACCAATCCAAGTCATCAAGACATGGATTTGTCCACGATAATCAGCGTCTATTGTCCCGACTCCATTTGGTAGAATGATTCCCTTGGCTCCAAGGGATGAACGAGCGCGAATTTGTCCTTCGTATCCAGCAGGAATGGCTACAGCAAGACCAGTAGGTACCTTAGTTGCCTCTCCTTTCTTAATTTCACAAGTCTCAACTGTTCTGAGGTCCCAACCAGCTGCTGATGTACTACCCTTCATTGGGGCCTGGGCATCAGGATGTAATCTAGTGAAAAGCACACGAACTCCGTCATCCATGATTGTCTTATTCTTGCTCGGTGCATCAATGCAACGGCCGCAAAGTGGTGGTGAGATTGAAATGGGGGGTGCCGGTCGGCTGCTTATGGCGGATTTTGAGTATGAGTCTCTTCTAGACCGTGCTAGGGATAAGATTCCCACAGAGATTAGTGAGCGTGCACGTTGGACTTTACCCGATCCTGAGATTCTCATTGAAGGAAATCAGACCATTATTCGAAATTTTTCTGAACTCATTTCAAAGATGGATCGAGACCCGAATCATGTTTACCAATATTTGCTAAACGAATTGGGCACTTCTGGAACTCGAGAGGCAAATCGTGTAATGTTCAAGGGTAGAATTCCTCCAAAGAGGATTAGAGGTAGGATTGTAAATTATGTTAAATCATTTATTTTATGCAATCAATGCAATGCACCAGATACTCATTTCGTTAAGGAAGGACGTACTACCCTCATGAAGTGTCAAGCATGTGGTGCAACTCGCCCTATTCGTTTGTGATTAGGACCACGGTTCAGGCAGTTCAAATCCGGCTTCAGAGATTGATTGCCTTAGTAGGGAAGGATTGTTGGTCATGATTCCATCTGCTCCGATTTCGATTAGTAAATCCATGGTTTCTTTGTCATTGATGGTCCAGTATTGAACTGCCTGTCCGTGTTGATGTGCACGATCAACGATTCCTTCTGTTGCCAGATTTATTCCGCCCCATTCAATTGGAATTTGTATTACTGATGCAGGCCCTGGATCTAGCCACCATCTATCTAGTTGCAACATTGGTGCGATAATGCATCGTTGAAGTTCAGATTCTGCACCAGAAGTTGCAATTTCTCCTCCACTAAATTCTCTGAATGCTTGTAATGATTCAAGGTGGAATGAACCAATTTCAATTCTATTATCCATTTCACGACTGTGAATCTCTTGATACATGATTTCAGCTGCGATTTTTCCTTCTTCTCCTTCGTTCTTGATTTCAAAACTTAATCGAAGAGGCGAATCGATAAATCGTTCTAGAACTTCTTCAATGGTTGCAGGAGGTAAATGCGTTCCATTCCACGGATTCTCTCCGTTGGAATTTGAGAACTTCGCCGATGCATCAAGAGCAAGGGATTCATTCAAGGTCATCTCTCGCACGACCCCAGTTCCATTGGTGGTTCGATCTACAGTGTCATCGTGCATGGTGATTAAGTGATTATCCGAGGTCAACTGAAAATCCATCTCAAGTACATCAACGCCAATCAACGCTGCACCTTCAAACGAGATCATCGTATTCTCTGGGAACATTTCACTAGCTCCTCGATGAGCGATAATTAACGGCCGTTCATCACCCACCATCCATTCCTTTCCTAGATCCGAATCTAATCGGGGGCCACTAGACATGACTACGATAAGCACCAATAATCCGATTCCTAATTTTTTACGTAGTGAACTCCCATTAGATCCTGAATCAATTTGCATTCAAAGTCCTCTATTGTTTTTTGTCGAAATCCATCTTGATTTGTGGAGCTGGTATCCCTTGTAATATTCTATTTAGAAGAGGTTCCAGATCTCCTTTCCCCGAAAGAGAATACCATTCTTCCATAGGATAAATTACACAGGAAATACCATTTTCACAGAAATCCAAACAACCTGATTTCTGTACTCGTATCCCTGAAGTTCCTGATTCGCGAACTCTTTTTTTAAGTTCAGATAATAGTTCTAAACTATTTTGAGAGCAGCAATTTGGACGTGCAGCCTCATCTGTTCTCGAATGCCCACAAACGAATACATGCATGTCGAATCCAGGCTCAGTTCTTCCTTTAGAATCCGTTCCCATTTGGCTGCCTCTGAATTGTCTACTCATCCCCACTGGTGACTTTCATGACTGTTCGATGCTAGTTTCTCAACTTGTTCTTGAATTTCGCTTCGACGTCTGGCTTCTGATCGTTCGAAAGTCATTAGTTCCTCATCATCAATGTATGTCGGACGAGTATGGGCAATGAGTCGGACTTCAACTATCACTTCTCTAGCAATGGCACGAAATCTTCCGTCGTCATCTAGAATTTCAATAGAGGATTTGTGTGATGATAATAATCGACCACGTACCCAAGGGTCAATTTCTCCTGCGAGAGATCTAGCATCGAGTAATAGTTCTACAAGGTCATCACGGCGTAAACCGGACTTTCGATCTGCAATTGGCCCGTAGAGTTTGTCTTCGAATGGAGAGGTGTCTTCGATTCCCATCGCCTTCAATTCTCGTTCTGCCCATTCAGGGATGTCTCTCGCCATGAACGCGGAGTTTCGGAGTCCGCTATGAACCGTCGCATCGGATATTATTGCTCTTCAGGAGGATTGGGCTTCAAGAATGCCGGCCATCCCACAGGACATGAGGGGGAGCCATGGCCGCATTCAATTGGCGTCGTATTCCGACAGTCTTGCAACCTGATGAATTGATGGACAAAGCTTTCTCTGCTGCTACAAAGAAGGCCAACCTTGTAGATGATCCTGACAAGTACCATAGGGTAAGAAAACAGATGCTTGCCATGATTCAGTCATCTTGTGATATTCTTGAGACCACTTTAAGAAAGTGGATTTCAAGGTGGCCAAGTCTTGACCGTTTAAGTCCATTTGATGCTGCATTGGTTGATGCAGCTGTCGGTCAAGATGAGTTCAGGCAGAATCTTGGAGGGGTTCAGTGGGCTGCTGACCGAATTAACCAATTAAATCGAGAAGGTCAGATTAGGATGGCCAAACATCGAAGCATAGAGGAGTTTCATGAAAGAAGAAGACATGTCTACGGCAGGTGTGCCTCAATATTAGGCCAAATTGGTCCTCAACTTGCTTGGTTAAATGATGCCAGGAATATATTGAGAGAATTCCCTAATATTGATACAATGGACCCATGCATAGTAGTTGCAGGTTCTCCAAATGTTGGGAAATCTGCATTAATCGCATCACTTTCAACTGGTGTTCCTGAAGTAAATTCCTACCCCTTTACTACGAAAACCCTGCATGTGGGCCATTTTGAACATAGGAGGAGAAGTTACCAGATGGTGGATACCCCTGGTCTTCTAGATCGACCAATGGTTGAGAGGAATGAGATTGAGATGCAAGCAATAGCCGCTCTAGAGAATCTTGGTTCAGTTGCAATTTTCCTACTTGACCCATCAGAAGATGGAGGTACAAAATTGGAATCACAGCAAAATCTACTCATTGAGGTTAGGAAATTATTGGGGGACACTCCTGTAATAGTAGTGGATGGAAAGATGGATCTCTTGGGATTATCTGAGACTGATGCAGTCAATCCAGAAACAGGTAATCTAGTGATTAGTGCAACTGAGGGTTGGGGTCTTGAATCTCTTAAGACGTATTTGATAGATATTATTGGAGCCGATGAAATTGATGATCCGTTATCCCTTCCAGAGGGGTGGCACAGGAAATATACACCTGAATAATCAAGGATCTATATGTCCAGTATGTCCACAAATTGTGCAATATATGTCGAAACCACCGTAACTAGGCCGAAGTGCAGAGACATCGATTTTCCGTCCACATCCTTCGCATCTTACTTCGTCCATGAAAGTCTCACACCCATTTAGTTCTTCAACGCGTTGGAGTCAGTTTCGACTCATTCACCTTTCTCCCTTTTGAACAGATTGCTCACAATCGGGAAATTCATGTCCAATGCACTTGCCCCTAATCCAACAATGGCAAGAAGTAGCAATATTTCTACCCATACTGTTAGAGAAATTGTGAGTCCTACCATTACATTTTGACTAGACAAATCTAGACTTCCATCTTTCCCTCCAGTTACGAATCTAGTATCTCCAGGAGATAGAGAATGTTGGAAATTATCTTCTGAATTTGGCCCACCTGCAAGATATTCAAAATCAGAACTTTCACAATCCGTTAATCCATTATCATCCGGAGGACAATCTTCTGCCCATTTTGCATCTACAAGACCAACCCAGGCGACATCTCCTCTTTCCCATTTCACATCAGCATCCAAGTCTAGGAATATCATTCCCCATGGGATGCTTAGGTTATCTTCTGCCATTCCAACTGGACACGTTTCAAAACCAGGAATTCCACATGGGATGAGAGGGACTTTTTGTTCTTGGTCCGGAGTTGGTATTCCGATTAGACTCCCAAGTAGTATAATGGCGCAAAGACCTGCGGTAAAAATTGGAAGAAGAGAAAGAATTCTCATTACTATTGATGTCATGCTCCTCCTCCTTGCGTTACGTTCAGAACAACTAGCAATATTGCAATAGCGGGAAAAATGTACATCAGAATCGATAGTTGCTTCCTTGATCTCTCGTTTCGTTGATGTTTGGAATTGCAGTCTTCATTACTACAGACTGGAGGGTCAGCATCAACTTTGATTACTGCTCGACAAACGACACAATGTCGATGCGGAGGAACAGATTTCAAATCAGATTTAGGTTGCTTGCGAACTCTGTCTACATTTGACCGAATTCGGTCAGCCATCTTGGAGCCCTTTGCCATGTTCATCCCTCAATGTTCGTACCTTCAAACGATTCGCCTATCAATGCGGCTCTAAGGCGTTCCATATCTCTACCATCTACAACAGCTAGATTCAATCCCGCATTTCTAGCATCATCTGCTCCAATGGGGTCAATAACTCCTGAACTACCTGCATTTCTGTGTTCTGCTGGCCCAACTACTTCTAACAATTCTTCATGCGTCATACAATCAAATTTTATTGCGTCAGGATTGGATTTTGGATCTGAAGAAAAGACGTGCCCGACATTTGTTGCAATGATGCACCTTTCTGCTTCAAGGCGTTTTGCTAGTCGAATTGCAACAGTATCCGTGGTATGCCCTGGAACGGTCCCCCCCATGACTACTATGGAATGATTTTTAGCCGATTCTACAGCCTCTTCGATGTTTTTTGGAATATTTGTTGAAACATTATTTCCAGCAAATCTCAAGGCTTCTGCTACAATTGTTGCATTCAGACGAGTGGCCGCAATCCCAATTCGATCTAGAGCATCAACGTCGACACCGATTATTGGTTTTGCTAACTCAATACCTTCTCTTGCAGGAGCCCCCCCCCCGACCACTAAAGCAAGTCTAAATCCTGATGAAACAACTTCCTCAACCACTATACAAAGTGCTTCAAGCCAAGCATGCCGATTTTCTACTTCCGGGCGGAGAAGACTCCCTCCGAGAGTGGCAACTCGAGTCCTCATGCCCCCTAATTCTAGGTCAAGCCTTTGAATTCGTTGGCTCTCAAGCCCTTGTTTTCAATGAACGGGTTCAAATGCGGGTTTCGGGCCCACTAGTATAGAGGCGAGCAGGTTGTCTGATGAACTTGAGATGCAACAGCGCCGCTTACGTTTGAAGAACGCTCTTGCTGATTTGCAAGGTATGAGGGGCATGGGCACTGAACTGGTCACTGTCGTCATCCCTCATGATAAACAAATTTCAGATGTTAGAGGACAACTTAGCCAGGAATTAGGTCAGGCACAGAATATCAAGTCAAAATCTACTCGCAAACATGTTACGGACGCAATCGAATCTGCGGTTGCTACTTTGAATCGCTATCCTGATCCTGGGGAGAATGGTATGGCACTTTTTGTAGGGCACGTAATTGTAGGTAACAATAAGACACGTTTGATGAATATCGTTGTAGATGATCCACCGGAACAAATTCTTTCATTTCGTTATCGCTGTGACTCAACATTTGAAATTTCTCAGCTTGCAGAGATGCTGATTGATAGAACTTCATATGGCTTATTTGTAATCGATAGAGGTGAATGCGCGTATGGAATAGCGAGTGGAAGAAGAATCCACTGTCAGGAAGAGATGCAATCCAACATTATGGGCAAACATAGGCAGGGCGGGCAGTCTGCCCAGAGGTTCGAGAGATTGATTGAAGAAGCAGCACATAAGTTCTTCAAAAAGTCAACTGAATTAGCTTGTGACTATTGGTTACAACATCTAGAAAATATCCAAGGAATCATTATTGGAGGACCAGGTGCAACCAAAGATTATGTTGTAAAGCATGGTTATTTTCATCATGAAATTGCTAAGAAAATTAGAGAACCATATTTCGATGTGGGATATTCAAACGAGAGTGGTTTGAGAGAATTGGTTCAGAGGGCCGGTTCTCTAATGGATCGGATAGCACTTGATGGTGAAAGGGAAATTGTAGATCGATTTTTAATGGAGTTAAATGGGAATGCTCCAAAAGCAACTTATGGTGAGATATTGATTCGTCAAGCATTGGATGCTGGTGCAGTAGACACACTATTGCTTAGTGAAGGGATTCATAAAATGAGACATACCTACAGTTGCGCGCTTTGCAAGCATGAGTGGCAGAAGACTGAGATGCCTGATGCTTTGCCAGGTGATTGCCCCTCATGTGATGGACCTAGTGCTCGAGTCTCTAAGGTTAAGGATGCAACAATATCACTTATCGATGAATTTACACTTCTAGCTGCTCATACTTCTGCAAAAGTCACTTTAGTCTCAGGAGATAGTGAAGAGGGCCAGACTCTGTTATCTGCCTTTGGAGGTCTTGGAGCAATATTGAGGTACTCGTGGAGTTGATGTAATGAAGATTCTACTTCAAGCAGTTGAGCCGGCTATTTCAGAGGCAATGAATGCAATGGGCATTCATTCTGATGAATGGAGCAATCTCCTTGGTCCTGCAACTGTAGCCGAACATGGAGATCTTGCCGTTGCTTGTCATTCACTTTCTAGAATCTTAAAGAAGTCGCCCTTAGAAATAGGAAATGAATTGTGCAGTATTTTGGATCCCTTACTTAAGGGAACCACTGAAGTTAGTTCAGTCAACGGTTTTGTGAATCTCAAAGCAACAGATTCCTGGATTGAGGAACATTGTGCAATCGTTTGCAGTGATTCAAGATTAGGAGTGACATTGTGCACTGAACCACGGAGATTCGCAATCGATTATTCTTCTCCAAATGTAGCAAAAGAGATGCATGTGGGGCATCTTCGTTCCACAGTAATTGGTGACTCCATTACTCGAATCTTGGAACATCTTGGTCATGAAGTAATTCGAGAGAATCACATTGGTGATTGGGGTACACCTTTTGGGATGTTAATCGAACATCTTCTAGATTTAGGAGAAGGTGATGCTGGAAATGAACTCAGCGTTGGAGATTTAGATGGCTTTTACAAAACCGCAAGAGCAAAATTTGACGATAATCCTACATTCGCTGATAGGTCGAGGGCTCGTGTAGTATCATTGCAAGGTGGAGACTCAGAGACTCTACGATTGTGGCAGGTCTTAGTTGATGAATCTACTCGCTACTTCAATGAGGTCTACCAGTTGTTGGATGTTCTGTTAATTAATGATGATTTAATGGGTGAATCGGCATATCATGACTTACTTCCCAATGTAGTTACTCGCCTAGAAGAGAAAGGCTTGCTAAAAAATAGTGAAGGAGCAGATGTCGTCTTCCCGGGTGGCCATTTGAATCGTGATGGAGAACCATTACCCCTAATTGTTCGAAAGGGCGATGGTGGTTACAATTATGCAACCACTGATCTCGCATGCATCATTGATAGAGTGGAGCGATTGGGAGTTGACGATTTACTCTACGTAGTAGGGTCTCCTCAGTCACGGCATTTTGAGATGGTTTTTGCAGTTGCGCGTCAGGCCGATCTCCTTAATGATTCCAATCGGGCGATACATGTGAATTTTGGATCAGTGCTTGATAGTGATGGAAAGGTCCTAAAATCTCGTTCTGGTTCTGCAGTAAAACTAGTTGATTTACTGAATGAAGCGGTTTCAAGAGCATTTGATGTCGTTGGAGAAAAGAGCCCTAACCTAGTAGGCGAAGAAAGAGAAGAAGTTGCAAATGCAATTGGAATAGGTGCCGTAAAGTATGCAGATCTTAGTACAGATCGAACTCGAGATTACATGTTTGATTGGAATAGAATGCTTTCATTTGAGGGAGATACTGCGCCTTATTTACAGTATGCTCATGCTAGGATAAGGAGTATTTTTGAGAAAGTAGAGGATGTGTCTTGGGAGTCAAGCAATCTAATTGTTGAAACAGATTCTGAAAGACGTCTTGCAAGGTCAATAATTAGCTTTGGAGATGCGGTTGAATCTGCTTCTAGTGATTTGATGCCTAATCGGATATGTATTCACCTTCACGAAATTGCTGCGGCTTTTGGTTCGTTCTACGTGCATTGCCCCGTCTTGGTTTCAGATAATAATGAAATTAGGAATAGTAGATTGAGACTTTGTGATGCTACTTCTCGAATACTATCTACTGGACTTGGTTTATTGGGAATTCATGCCCCTAATCGCATGTAACTAGAATTCTGTTTCATCAATCACACTTGATTTGATTGGGGATTCTGCTTCGGATTCAGCTCTCATCCTAGTTAGGACAATTCTTGCTTCTTCAAAATCTTCACAGGCCTCAGTTCGTTGTGCAGAAGGCCATCCACAATCGATCCGTTTTTTGTCGATACTATTCGGTTCAATCCATGCTCTACAGAGTCGGTGGTGGCACGAAGCTCGAACTTCATCCCCCTCAATCCAAAATGTTGTTCTTGTGCAAATTGGACATGCATCTCTTTGGTAGGTAGTTGCAATTTTCTTTGCATCAGGCCCTATTTGTCCTATGGTCCAGGTTTCAATACGAATCTCGACAATATCCGTGTCCTCAGCATTGCCCATAAATCCTCTAACAATTTCATCAGTTGTTTCCTTTGTAGGCATGATGCCTAAGGTCTCTTCTTCTTCATCCCTAGAGATACTTATCGCAGAGAAAATGAGGTCGCCTATATCTGCCATTGATACTGTCAGGAACTCTTATCCAATCAATCCAGCGCTCTAAATCGACGAATCCACCTCTTTTCATTAGGGGTATTCTTCATGGGCTTTATTTTTCACGAGTAAAACATGGTAGGTATAGGAGATATTGCCCCCGATTTCACATTGAAAGCCCATGATAAGACTGACGTCACTCTATCCTCATTTGCGGGCAGTAGGGTGATTCTGTCCTTTTACCCCGCAGCCTTTACTGGTGTCTGCAAGAATCAAATTTGTACGATCAATAATCAATATAATGAATTGGAATTGAGCAATGTTAATGTTTTGGGGATTTCAGTTGATTCACCTTTTGCAAATAATGCATTTAGAGAAGCAAATGGAATAGGTTATCCATTACTTTCTGATGTTCATAGAGAAGTCATTTCTGCATATGGAATAAAATTTGAAAATTTTGCTATAGATGGCTATACTGTAGCCCAAAGGTCCGTATTTTTAATTGAAGAAGATGGCACAATTGGATATGCTTGGTATGCAGATAATCCTGGAATAGAACCTGATTATTCTGCTTTATTTTCCTTCATCAGTCACGAAAACTGATTCCCATGCATTCAAATGGTACACTGTTAACGCATATTCGACCACTTGCACCTTGGTGCCAGTGATGTCCGCTTGCAGGACCCGTTTTGGTGTGTTGCAACCGGCGTCCTGAAAGGGTCCGTAGGGGTGATTCCCTGATTTATGGAAAAAGACACACACAGGCAATGCTAGAGAGATTGATGATTTTCTGGGGGTTCCCAGAATGAATCTGATTTTGGATGGTGCGAACATCGCTCGACAGGGCGTCGATTCGTCGGGAAATGGAACTCAAATAAGGGCGGCAATAGATCGTTTACTATCTGATGGATATACGTTGTATCCCGTATTAGCTCAGTTTAGGATGTCGGGGAAGCGCGCGTTTCCGAATATGGAATGGGTAGATGCATACAAGGTTCACGACAGAGTGAATTTCGTTCAGGCCCCTTCAGGTACTGATGATGATTCATTTATCCTTGATTTAGCAATTCAACTTAAGGGAGTAGTTGTTAGTAATGATCTGTATAGAGATCATAAGGAAAGGCTCGGAAAACATGCAAATAGATACTGTGGGGGGTCTAAAGCAACTCATCGTATGATGTTTTCAATTGCAGGAGATTTGTTTATTCCTGATCCTAATTTTAAGATGCCGGCTGAAGAGAAAGTAGATGTCACCGAGCATGCCATTCAAGTGCCTGAGAATGATTCGGTTGAAGTGAAAAATTCTAAAAATAAATCAACAAACAATAAGCGTGAGAAGAAATCTTCTAATCAAAAGGAAAAGAAGATTCACAAAATTACTAAAGGAACAGTCAAATCTGCAATTATTCAACATGCTGATCTACCGATGCCGGTTTCAAAGTTGGGGACTTATATCCCGAATTTGATTACTAAATCAACTGGCAGAAAAGTCTCAAAGAGAGAATTAAGGGACGAGGCAGGTTTTGGAAATTCTTCTTGGGTCAATATTTTCGCAAGAATGGGTCCTGAAATCCAGATTGATAGGGCTCAGGATCCTCCAATGGTTCGACATGGAAATAAGGCTGAAAAATCTAAACATCATCAATCAGCAAATAATCGCAAATCCTCTAAATCAAATGATTTTGATTATTCGGGGTCTCTTGAATTATCTTTCAAGGAGATTATTGCTGAAGGCCGTCATAGTCTTGTATCTGAGAAATCATTTCTTTCCTCACTACTGCCGTTTCTTAAGGTAGATGAGGTACTAATCATTCCATGGTCTGTACTTTGTGAGAAACATCTGAAACGAACGAAGCAACGCCTGTCCAAGATTCCTTCTGACGAATTATCTGATTTATTGAATCAAGTAAGATGGCCATTAGAAGGAAAGAGGAAAAGAATTGTTCGTCATTCAATAAAAGAGAATGAATTGCATCTCTGGGGAAGATAATCAATCTATTCTTGAATGAAGCCAAATGAGATGGAACCCATAACGAGTCTTTACAGGGTCACTAACTGTTCCGATATCCATCTTTTTTACTGCAATTTCGAAACCTGCTGCCATTTGCCCTCCACCAAATGTCCCTAAATCTCCTCCCCTTCTTGCAGAAGGGCATGTCGAGTGTTTCCGTGCTCTTTTTTCAAATTCCCTAAGTGGTTTCTTTGCATTTACAATATGATTCCTAATTGTAGTGGCTTCTCCTTTGGAACGAACTAGGATGTGGCTTGCTTCTGCACTTCTCATGTTTGCGTCCCCCATGCTAACCATCGTGCATATGACCCATAGATGATTCCGCTTACTGCAAGAGATTCTTCATTGAAACGGTCCATTCCATCTAGATATGTATGGTATTCTGAACTACCTGACCCATAACATACCAATGCCTTTCCATATTCTCCATCCGGGTCAATTTCGAAAACAAATGGGGCATGGTCGCTGTTGTATGGCATATCACTGGAATCTAGGAGGTTCAGTTTAGCATCATATTTTGAAGCGAGAGAAGGATAAGTTTCGTTGAATTTTTCACGTATATTGTATATGTGTATTACATCTTCCTCTGAATTTCCGAATAGTGTCACGCCATTGTTTCTTTCAGCATCGACGTGATTCATATCTAGGTTGATGTAAATTCTCAAGTGCTCTTTCAACTCCTCTTGATGAGCTTCTACCCATGCTTTTGAACCGAACAATCCTTCCTCTTCACCGCCCCATGTACAGAATTTAATGGTGTATTCTGGCGTCCCCAATTCATTGTACAGGGCTCCAAATTGAGTTGCAAGTTCCAATACCGTTGCAGTCCCCGATGTATCATCTACAGCCCCTGGTCCATTGTACACAGTGTCATGATGAGCACCAAAGATGATCATGTCGTCGGTTAATCCTGGGATGACGCCACAAGGTACAGACACATCACGAGTCCCTTCATTATCCACTCTAACGTCCAATCCTATTCGTTGAGAACCGTTGATGATTTCTTCTGAAATTGTTTCTCCTACAGTCTTTGAGACCATCAGGAATGCGATTCCAGCAGGCATAGTATCGAATCTACTAACATCAACTGACTTGAAGTAAGGAACACAATCTCCACTGATAAGGTCATCACAATTTTGCCTTTCGTTTACAATAATTAGGGCGAATAAATCACTCTCTTGAGCTCTAAGGAAAAGGTCTGTGTTGCCCGAAACATCACCCTTGCCCCATACCATGCCGACTCCACCTGAAGCAGAATCCCAATCAGAATCCTCGCTTCCATTCCCTAGATCAATAACGGCTACGTTTTGAGCGAAATTGATTTGCTGTGTCCCGCTATATCCCTGAATAACGAATTGTTCTCTATGTGTGAATTCTGTAATGTCTGAACCAATATCCGAAATCCCACAGGGGTCTATTGGGGGAACAATCCCACCTGTTTGACACATTCTCAAAATCGGTTCTGCAAGAATTTCAAACATTGGGACACTAAATCTTTCAATTGTTGCCCCCATCCCTGCATCGGTGAAATTTTGTTTGTTTGACTCTGCGGCAGCGGCTTCTTCGATTGTGCCACTCATCCTCCCTCCCCATTCTGGGTGGCCTAAGTCAACTAAATCTTGAGCGAATGCGCGAGAACGATCTGTATCGAAGTCAATTAATTCGTAATCTGGAACAGATTCTGAAGTTAAGAAAGAGATTACTCCTCCTCCAGCCGTCATTAGAATAAATACTGTTAGATATGGCACAAATGGAGTATGAATGAAAGCAGCCCAAATGATTGTAAAATACCCATCATTCCCTGGTTTTGCTTTCTCTTGTTCTTCATCAGGTGCAGGATTATTCAGCCTCTCATATAGTTCGGCTTTCTTTCCTTTAACGGGGTATCCTCTCATCTTCAACTCCCTTCTGAGTTGTTCAACTGTCCAAGAGTCGATGCCTCCCATGTATGCTCTGTACCACTCGTTTGATTTGAACCCATTCTGAAAAAGAGTCCTATTCAGTTGATTCTATTTCTTCGCCAGTCCAACGAGCAGTGAGATTATTTTCGATTCCAAGTTGGTCAAGTATTCTGGCCACAACGAAGTCGATAAGATCGTCAATAGATTCTGGCTTATTGTAGAAACCCGGGCTAGCAGGTAAAATTACTCCCCCCCACTGTGAAATTTTAGTCATATTTTCCAGATGGACTGTTGCATATGGGGCCTCTCTTGGGACTAGAATGAGAGTACGTCTTTCCTTTAGGGCAACAATTGCGCTTCGAGTAGTTAGATTATCAGAAATCCCTGATGCAATTTTTGAGATTGTAGTGCCAGAAGCTGGACATACAACTACGGAATCAATTGCTGCAGAACCGCTAGCCGACTTTGCTGCAAGGTTCTCATTATTTTCTAGATCACAACCAAATTTCTCAGAAAGTTGTTCGGGCGTCATGCCACATTCTAATTCAAGATTAATTGCACCTTCTCTACTGATTATTAGGCGAACATTGTGCCCACTAAGCCGCAGTAATTCGATTAGTCGTACTCCATAAACTGCTCCGGAAGCACCTGTGATGGCGACAACATGGAGGCGCATGCTCTCAGCCCATACTCATAGAATTTCAATCGTTGCTTTCGCTCGTGTCCTGATTAACGTCTATTGTTTAATTTCAGTAATAGTCGTAAAACTTCTACATATATCCAAATTAATGTGACTAAGAGGCCGAATACTGCTCTCCATTCCAAATTCTTTGGTGCGCCGTTTTCCACTCCTCTTTCAATATAGTCAAAATCAGAAGCTAACATTAGTGCACCTAGGCCGATGACCAAGAGAGAAAATCCAATTCCTATTGGGCCACTTCCATGGATGTAGGGTATTCCAATACCGAATATTCCTAATATAAAAGTTAGAAGATAAACCATCATAATAGCGAAAACAGCACTATAAATCGCGATTCTAAAATTTTCATTCACATTAATGATCCCAGTTCTATAGACCAGAAGCATGCCACCAAATATCATCCCTGTAATCAAGAAAGCTTGAATTGCAATTCCCGGATAAAATGTATCTAAAAAATACGTTGAACCTCCTAACAAAAATCCCTGTGCTCCTGCGTATCCTAATACGAAAATTGGGTTAGAGAATAAATTATGAATCGATGGAATGAACCAAGAAAGTAAGAGGATGATATAGAATATGCCGTTCAATAGGAACCCAATCGACATCACTGCAATAGCTAATTCAACATTTCCAGTAAGGGCTAGACTCCACGGGATTAGGCCCGCAGTCATAAGAAATAAGAATGCAATTACCCCTTTCTCAGTGACTCCTTGGATCGTCATTTTGTCCTCTAACATTCCCTGAAAAGCAAAAACCATATCATTCAGTGCAGGGTTCTTAGTGCGGTACATTAACCGTTAACAGAGGCTAATCATTCTCAAGGCTTCGCATTTGAAAATGTTCAAGGATCCCATTCTAAAGGATTTAGTG
>Ga0208407_1000448_pt1 | contig 19214 bp, 16 predicted proteins | sample ETNtaG_9_FD_185775 | JGI IMG/M metagenome (GOLD analysis project Ga0208407, IMG submission 185775) | Marine microbial and viral communities from oxygen minimum zone, Eastern Pacific Ocean - ETNP201406SV69 (SPAdes) (version 2) | ecosystem: Environmental > Aquatic > Marine > Oceanic ...
GTTTCTACTGGATCCGTTATTAAAGTTGATACGCACGAAGCGTCGGATGGTCAACTTCATCGAAATGCAAATATTGATGATCTTAAGAATATTGATTTTGGTCCAATTCATCCACTTACTGGACCTGTATATGTGGATGAAGCTGAAGTAGGTGATATTCTAGCTGTTGATTTACTTGAAATAGAATTACATGATTATGGTTGGCAAGCAATTGTACCTGGTTTTGGTTTTCTTTCTGAAAGATTTCCAGATGCAAAACTTACTGTTCATAAAATTAATACACTTACGAAAACAGCTACTTTTAATGATAAAGTTCAATTAGATCTAAAACCATTTCCAGGTGTAATGGGCGTTGCTCCTGCAACTGAAGAGATGCTAAGCACCATACCACCAAGAGCAAATGGTGGTAATATGGATGATCCTAATTTAACAGAAGGAACTACAGTGTATTTTCCAGTATTTGTTAAGGGGGCATTATTTTCTATTGGTGATGCTCATGCTATACAGGGCTTAGGTGAGGTATGCGGTACGGCAATAGAGGCACCTATGACTATTACATATAGGCTGCGCGTTATAAAAAATAAGCCCACTATTAATGAACCTCAATATGAAAATGAGGATTATTATGCTGTAACTGGTTTTGGTGAGACTATAGATATTGCCACAAAAAAGGCTGTTAATTATATGATTGATCATTTAATAAATAATTATGATATAACAGATGAAGATGCATACATGTTATGTTCTTTAGTAGGTGATCTTCATATTGCTGAAGTAGTTGATGTACCTAATATGTTAGTTACAATGCACTTTCCTAAGAGCATTATTAATCAATTATAATTATAATATTATACATTAAGTCAATTATTTATTTTTTTACAATGATTTGACTTTGTTTTAGGTAAATCAGTACCTTTCCGCCCCACAAATGCTGGATATAAAACAGTTTAACCCGGGGATAAAAACTGTAGGAAGTGTTGCTGGTATAGTTATTGCAAGCATATTAGCATTCTATTTACTAGTGATTTACTGGCCTCAGTCCAATCCCTATAAAAGTGTGGAAATTAATATTCCAAAAGGGGTCACTCTATCCGAGATAGGTGATATCTTGAAAAAGAGAAGGATAATTTCAAACAAAAGAACATTTACAATGGCAGTAAAATCATTAGGACATGAAAAAAATATTCCTGCAGGTCAGTATATTCTTCATAATGCATTAAACAATAGGACTATAATTAACCAGTTAGTTTATGGCGTTCCTTCTTTAAGAAGAATAACGGTATTAGAAGGATGGACAATTAATCAGATAGCCAATGAATTAGAAGCAAAATTAAAAATAAATAAAAAGAAATTTTTAAGTTTGTGTAATGATAAAAGAATAATAAAATTATTTGACCTTCAAGGAAGTTCATTCGAAGGTTATTTATTTCCTGACACCTATTCTTTTGCTGAAGGAATTGATCCTTATTTAGTATTGACTAGAATGGTAAATGAGTTCAAAAATAATATTTCTAAATCTATGGAAGTACAGGCTCAAGAAATGGGTTTATCTATGCTGGAGGTGATTACATTAGCATCTATTATTGAAGGTGAAGCAATTTATGATTCTGAACGTTCAATCATTTCAGCAGTATATCATAATCGATTAAAAAAAGGGATGAAATTACAGGCCGATCCTACTATTCAATATATTATTGATGATGGCCCAAGGCGTTTGCTTAATGATGATTTAAAAATTAAATCAAATTATAATACTTATCTTTACAGAGGATTACCTCCTGGACCAATAAATAATCCGGGAAAAGAATCTATTATTGCAGCTCTGTACCCAAGTGTTAATGAATATTTATATTTTGTAGCTAAAGGTGATGGATATCATACATTTACAAAAAATGAAAAAGATCATAATAAGGCTAAAAGGAAATTTCAGGAAGTTCGCAGGAGAGTAAATAGGCAGAAGAATAAAATTGAATCTGAAGGGAATTAATTGAATCATATGGATTTAAAAAAATTAAATAATAGCCAAAAATCTGCTGTAGAAGCAGTTGACAAGCCAATATTAATTTTTGCTGGAGCAGGAAGTGGTAAAACGAGAGTGCTTACTTACAAAATTTCACACCTAATTAAAAAAGGCGTTGTGAAACCTGAAGAAATATTAGCAGTTACGTTTACAAATAAAGCTGCAGATGTTATGAAACAGCGTGTTAATGCTTTAATAAAAAATAACGTTCAAGTTCTAAATATTGGAACATTTCACTCTATTTGCGCAAAACTTCTTAGAAATGAGATAAAACATTTAGGGTTTACAAAGAATTTTGCTATTTATGATAGGGCTGATCAAACTTCTTTGATCAAAATCATAATGGCAGAAATAAATATATCTAAGAATAGTGTTATGCCAAAAACAGCGCTAAATAAAATTAGTTATTATAAATCTAAACTTATAGATCCCAAAACAGCTATAAAATCTGCAAAAACACTACAAGATAAAATTATAGTTGATATTTATAAATCTTATAATAAATCATTAAAAGAAAATAACGCTGTGGATTTTGATGATTTATTGAATTTTCCATTAGAGATTTTTAATAATCATCCTAAAATACTAGGCAAATACCAAAAATTATGGAAATATATATTGGTTGATGAATATCAGGATACAAATAAGGCTCAATTTTTACTTGTTAAAATGCTAGCTGAAAAACATAGAAATATTTGTGTTGTTGGAGATGATGATCAATCTATATATGGTTGGCGTGGTGCAGATATAAGAAATATTTTAGATTTCGAAAAAGATTTCCCTGAATGTGAAACATTTACTTTAGAAAATAATTATAGATCAACAAATCAAATTTTACAAGCTGCACAATCTGTTGTTCGCAACAACTCAGATAGGGTTGATAAGGATTTACTATCTGTAAATGGAGAAGGTGATTTGATAGGTGTTATTGAGACGCATGATGAAATGGAGGAAGCTGATGCTGTAATTAATGCTTTACAAAAAGAGATCAAAATGAACAAGCGTACTTTTAATGATTTTTCTGTTCTCTTTAGAACTAATTCTCAATCTAGAGCATTAGAAGACAGTTTTCGCAGAAGCGCAATACCTTATAAAATTATTGGCGGTACTCGTTTTTATGAACGAAAAGAGGTTAAAGATGTTTTGGGCTATTTACGTTTAATTGTAAATATAGATGACACAATATCTTTAAGAAGAATAATTAATTTTCCTCCAAGAGGTATTGGTTTAAAAACTGTTGATAAATGCTTTATTCAGTCTATTAAGGATAATAAAAAATTATTTGAAGTACTTAATAATCCAGAGCCAATGAAAATTCGTGGAAAACAAGGTGATTCACTTATAGCATTTTATAAACTAATAAAAAAATACAATCAATTATTATCAAAACTAAATGCTAGTGAACTTGCAAGAGCTCTTGTTGAAGAGGTAGGTATACTAAATTTTTATAAAAAACAAGATAATATAGAGGACAATGAAAGATATGATAATGTATTAGAGATTTTGAACTCTATTGATGAATTCATGGATAGAAAACCTGATGCATCAATATCTGATTTTCTTGAAGAAGTTTCATTGTTGACAGATATAGATGATTGGAATACGGATGAGAATTACGTAACAATGATGACAGTTCATGCTTCTAAAGGATTAGAGTTTCCTGTTGTGTTTGTAACTGGACTTGAAGATGGATTATTTCCATTATCAATTGCTTTGAATGAACAACAAATAATGGAAGAAGAAAGACGGTTATTTTATGTTGCTTTAACAAGGTCACAGGAAATGGTTTATTTACTATATGCTACTGATAGAAGAAGAAGCGGTTCTGATAGTTGGGGAGGGATAGCTTCACGATTTATTAAGGAGATCCCTGAGGATTTTGTGGAAAATATATCATTTTCTTCAGCAATGACTAGAAAGATTGTAAAAACAAAGACTGGTGCTATAAAGATGAAAATAAAACGAACAATTACAACTTTTGATGATTTTAAAGTAGGTGACTTAGTTGAACATGCGATTTTTGGTGAAGGAAAAATTATGGCATTGAGTGGTAGCGGAGAGAACCAAAGAGTGGGAGTCGCTTTTAAAGATGGATTGAAAAAGAAACTTATAGTTAAATTTGCTAAACTGAAGAAGATACCATAATAATTGATATAGGTTTATGAGTAAAAAATTAAAATTATTAATGGATGCATTACGAAATGAAGGCATGCGTTATACAAAACAAAGGAAAATTGTTTGGGATGAGATCTGCCGAAGTCAAGATCATCGAGACGCTGAAGAAATTTATTTAAAAATTAATAAGACCGGAAGAAATGTTTCCAGAGCAACCGTTTATAGAACCATTGATGTACTTGTGAAAAATAATCTTGTCAGACAATTAGAGCTAGGTGATGGTAGAAAGCGGTATGAAAATAAACTTGATAGCGCGCATCATGATCATATTGTTTGTTTAAGCTGTGGTGATATCCAAGAGTTCGTTGATGATCTCATCGAAAATCAACAAGACAAAATAGCAAAAAAATACAACTTTAAAATTGTAAGACATATTCATCAGCTATTTGGTTTTTGTAGTAACTGTAAATAAAACTAAAATTATTTATAATTCGCAATCTTATTCCCTATTTAGTTTTTTATAATACAACAATTATTAAATTTGATATTCTTGACTTTACATATTCTTTTGGGAAAATTCATATACTGTGAAATCCATTACATCAATAGATAAGTTTAAAGAAGGAGATTCAATACAAGGTTTCTTTCTATGTTTTGAAAAACATATTAGACATAGTCGTAATGGTGATTTATTTATTGATTTAAGATTAAGAGATAAAACAGGATCGATAAATGCAAAAATATGGGATAATGTAAATGAAGTAAAGAAGAAATTTAATTCTGGCGATCCTGTAGCTGTATCTGGAATTATAGAATTATTTATGGAAAGACCACACTTAATAATAAAGAAAATAAACCGTGCTTCAGTTCAATATTATGGTAGATATGGATATGATCCATCTTTAATTGTTCCTTCATCGAAAAAAAAATCATCTGATATGTGGAAATCTATCGTGAAGATAATACGATCAATGAATTCTACTTATTTAAGAAGGTTAGTTAGTATGGTCTATAAAGAAAATAAAGAAATTATCATGACACATCCTGCAACAGTGAATTTGCATTATAATTATCGCTCTGGTTTTATTGAGCATATATTATCAATGGCAAAAATTGCTGAGCAATTGATAAAACATTATAAGGTAGATCGCGATTTATTGCTTTCTGGTATTTTTCTTCATGATATAGGTAGACTTGTTGAAATCACTTCTGATCTTGAATCAAATTATTCAGATGAAGGTAAATTTATTGGTCACATAATTCTTGGCCGAGATATTGTTAGAGCAACCTCAATAAAAATAAAAAATTTTCCGAAGAAAATTCAAACTAGGCTTGAGCATCTTATAATTTCAGAAGATAGTAAATATAAATGGGACAATAAGATGACACCTAAGATACCTGAAGCATTACTTTTACAACTTATTAAAAATATTGATTCAAAAATGAATTTATTTACTTTAGTTATAGATGAAAGCAGTGATAGTGGTACGTGGACAGATACACATAATATTTTTAGAGCTTCACTTTTCAAAGGGAGTAATGATTCAAAATAAATTATATTTATTTTATATTTATTATTCTAGCCACCTTCTTAAACAGGTTTTAATTAATTTATCAAAAGGCGTGTATTGAAAAAAATCCTATTTTTTTGCAATATTTTTTCTATATCTATTTTCGCAAATGAATTCATCAATTATCCATTTGATTGGACTAATCACTTTGGAGTTATTTCTAAAAATGGGCGTGTTATATGGAATGATGATTGGAAGCATGGAATACTTTTTTTTGATGGAACATTTTCAAACTATCCTAAGCGTTATGGATTAGACATTAATAAGCATTATCATCTGAATAATAATGATATGCCTTTATATAAAGGGCCAGAATTAGATTCAGCTTTTACAAATAGTCGTATTCAATATACACAGGGTGATTATTACCTTGATATGTTATCTATCAATACAAAATACTCGGATAAAATAAGATTGTTAAATATGAATGCTTTTAAAAAAACATATACTGGCCCTTTTGCTGATTATAGCTTGGGTATATTAAAGCCAATACAACAATCATATTATATTGAATACAATACAACACAACTTCAGGCTGCAATAGGACATTTTTTAACTTCAAGTGGAATACCTGATACTAGTTCAAATGGATCTTTAAATGATAAAATATTAAATGCAAGTATTGTTACGAATGGATTTATAGGTAACTGGAAATGGATAATCAATGGGTCTCAGTTTAATCAGAAATATGAAGTTCAACATTCATCATGGAATAATTCCTCTATCCAACATCTAACTAGATCATTGATAGAAGCAAAAATTGTTAATGAAATTAAGGATTCAACTTTGATTAGTTTTGGGCTTTCAGTTAATCGGAGAGGCCTTTCGGATAAGTATTCTTTTTCTTTGACAGATTGGGGTGATATATACTCAAGTATATCTACAAAAAACTTCAATATTAAGGGTGGAGTCTCTTCTATCAATAACAAGTATAATCACTTTCTAAGATTGTTATTTCATTTAGGTAAAAAAGATAAAGGTGTTTCTTTTGAAGTAAGTAGAAAAATAAAGCCCAATTATGAATTGAGACAATCAAATCAGATTAATTATCATTTTGCAATAACAAATTATCTTGGTTTAAATGCGCGATATTCTTTATCACGATTTAATATTATGACAAATATATTTTCACATAATATTTTACAAACTTATGATGATAAACTAGAAATATTAGGATTCGATATTGATTTAAACTTTACTATTTCTGATAATTGGACTTTATCGGGTTATCTACGTCATTTAACAAATACAAATATTCTTACTGATGGTATTGGCGATCTTATAGAAGTCAGTTTATCTGGAAATGAAAATTTATTTAATAATAATATGATATTATTTTTTGATTTAGGATTTAATGGATGGATTAATCGTGATTCTGAAATTAGTTTTAATCCATTCTATTGCACACCAATTTTGATTGAAGATCCAGATTTTTTACTAAAAGATCAATGGAACTTAAGATCCACGATTTCTATAAAGGTGTCATCTTTAAAGATTTCATGGAAGATGAATAATATTTTAAGTGTATTACAATCAAAGATTGATATTATTAATGAAGAAAAAATTATGATTATAAATAATTATCTATTGCATCAAAATAATCGGAATATGGGTAGGTTAATGGAAATCCATATTGACTGGTATTTCTCAGATTAATCTGAGATTTCCCAAACTGCATAGTCCCCAGGAGATGCATCAACAATATAAGTAAAACTATGCTCTCCAGAGCTATTATGAATATATACCGTGTCTGGACCATTAAAATCACTTGTAGTTCCCATAAAAATATATTGACTATGAGCATCTGCAGAATAAAGACTATTTGTATTATATGACCCAATTTTTGAAAGTCTATTTATTGTAAGATCCGATTTTATTAGAGCAACTCCGCCTTCAAAGGTTCTATATGCCTCTTCATTAATTTTCATCATATCTCCACCACAAACGATTCCACTATCATATTCTTTTGTTTGTATGGTACCCGAAATAAGATCTATTTGACTGGTGCCATAATAAGTTTCTGTCCAATCTGTGCTATAATATGTTCTAGATATCCATAATGAATTACCCTCAATTAGCATTTGCTGCGGACCATTACCAACTTGAAATGTCTCTACAACCTGATTTGAATTAATACTAATTTTTTCTACTGTATTCCCTGAGCTTATTGCAACCCATAGATGGGTACCATCAAAAACTATACCTTCAGGCATTCCATTTACTTTAATTGAGTCTTCAATAAAATAAGTTTCTAGATTTAAAATTTTAACATCATTACTATTCCAATTGGTAAAATACAACAAGTCATTAACGATTACCATTTCTCTTGGCCCAGAATTTTGAGTACTAATTTCAATTCCAGGTAGGCTTAATCCTGATGGTGTGATAGCATATATTTTTATTAAATGGCTATTATTAATCAATACAAATAATTTATCATCATAAACCATAATTGATTGAATTACATCACCTATATTTGATACTTTTTGTATCTGATTTGGTCCCTGGAACACTGAAATTGAAGCATTGCTTCTTCCAAAATTACCTTCTGAGGCTATAAATGTTAATTTTTCCTCTTTATTGTATCCGGTATTATTATCACAAGAAATAAATAAAAATAAAATAAAAATAAATTTGCTTTTCATCATTATCCTTCTTTTAAGTTAGGGAATAAATTTTTAGTATTGTAAATACAACTTTTATCCCGAAAGTAAATTAAACATGAAGAATTATTTAGATATCCTGACTTATGCCTTAATTAGATTCAATTTGCCTTCTCACCTATAAAAGATAATGGCACTATAAATTGATTTTAAGCAATTACAGTAGCGGGAACTGTGATCGAATTACACGATCTTCCCTAAATATTTCTTTCTGAATGATCATTTAAGATTAAAATCTTTACATAAATAATCAAATAGCTATTTTATTATTTTTTATGGAATTCTTGGTATATAGAAAGTATGTAGAATAAATTCCTTGTTAAATATTTCATTTTAATTAATCATGAAGACAAATTATTTTATAATCAATGTATCTGTTGCAAACATATATCATAAGCCTGATTTTAAATCTCAGGTAGTTACTCAAGGTTTATTAGGTGAGTCTTGTGAAATTATAGATGAAAGTGATACATGGGTTAAAATTCAGCAATGGGATAATTATGAGGGTTGGATTAATAAGAGCCAGGGTGTTTATTCGGAAAAAAAATATAATTGTAAACTAACTGTATTTGAGATGGATGGGGTAGTGATTGGAAGAAATGGTAATAATATCATCAGAGATCTTACTTTTGGTAATAAACTTATTGGAAAAGCAAAAAATGGTGGCTTTGATTTAGTTCTACCTGATGGAGAAAAAGGTTGGACCGATACTTTATTAGGAAATATGACTGATAAACCTAGCAGAAAAAGTATTCTTCGTTTAGCAAGATCTTTTTTGGGTACTCCTTATCTTTGGGGAGGAAAATCTCCACATGGCTTTGATTGTTCAGGGTTTATTCAGTCCATTTTTTATACATTTAATATTGAATTGCCTAGGGATTCTTTCCAACAAGCTAAATTTTTAGAAAAATATAAAATCAATCGAGATAAAGTACAGGAATGCGATTTACACTTCTTTAAGAATAATAATATTATTTCTCATGTTGCACTTGCTGAGGATAGTGGATATTATTTGCACTCTCAAGGATGGGTCAAGCAAGAAAGCTTTGATAAAAAGTCACCAAATTATAATCAAGATTTAGATTCTAAATACACCTTTTCAATATCAATGAAAGAAATTTTAGATTAATGAATAATTATGCAACTCAAGAATGTTCATTGCTTAGCCGAGCTGTACTAGTATTAAATTCAAATTATGCACCAATGACAATCACTACTTCCAAAAGAGCTATTTGTTTATTTTTTCTTGATAAAGTTGATGTTATTGAATCTTATGATGATAGTATTCATTCTCCAACTAGGGCTGTACAACTGCCAAGTATTGTTAAAGTGAAAGATTATGTTAATTATAATAGTATGAATGTAGTATTAACTAGGAAGAACATATTACTAAGAGATAAACAACAATGTCAGTATTGTGCCAGTAAATCAAGTATATTAACTATTGACCATATTATTCCTAAAGAAAGAGGCGGCTATGATTCGTGGGATAATCTTGTAACTGCTTGCCAGGATTGTAATAGAAAAAAAGGTAATAGAACCCCAGAAGAGGCTAAAATGCCATTGTTAAAATATCCTAAAAAACCTAATAGAATTCATTATTTCCAGCAATTTATAAAGGAGTCACAACGAAATTGGAAACCTTATTTATTTTTAGAGGCATTTTGAGGTAATTGTTTGAAAAGAGTTTTAAGTGGCATACAACCGTCTGGATCATTGCATATTGGAAATTACTTCGGTATGATGAATAGGATGATAAAATATCAAGATGAAAATGAACTATTTTCTTGTATTGTGAATTATCATGCTTTAACAACAATAAATGATCCGGAAATTTTAAGAAATAATACAATCAATGCTGCTTTAGATTTTTTTGCATTAGGCTTGGATCCTAAAAAATCTACTTTTTGGATACAGGGAGATGTACCCCAAGTTACTGAGTTTATGTGGATTATATCAAATGTTACAAACGTTGGGTTAATCGAACGTTCTACATCATATAAAGATAAAATTTCAAAAGGATTTATGCCAAATATGGGCTTATTTAGTTATCCTCTACTTATGGCATCAGATATTTTATGTTTTGAAAGTGATATTGTCCCTGTTGGAAAGGACCAAAAACAGCATCTAGAGATTGCCCGAGATATAGCTATAAAATTTAATAATATATATGGAGATATATTAGTTGTCCCCGAAGAAGATATTGATAAAGATACTCAATTGGTACCAGGAATAGATGGACAAAAAATGAGTAAATCATACAATAATATCATTCCAATATTTGGCAATGAAACTTTTATCAAAAAACAAATCATGTCTATAGTGACAGATTCTACTCCTGTTGATCAACCTAAGGATCTAAACTCCCCTTTATACAGATTATTTACATTATTTCTTAATGATAAAGATAAAAATTTATTGAAAAACAAATTTCTTAGTCCTGGCCTTCAATATGGTAAAGTAAAAGAAGAATTACTTGATACTGTTATGGAGTATTTTCGACCTTTTAGAGATCGAAGAGAATATTTATCTAAAAATTTGGATGATGTTTTAAATCAGCTAACAATTGGTTCTGAAAAAGCAACGTTAGTAGCAGATAAAATTATTCATAAAGTACGAAATGCTACAGGACTAAATTATTCTTTGAAGTAAATGTATAGAGTAAAATTAGAAAATTTCAGTGGCCCTCTTGACTTATTATTATATTTTATCCGTCGAGATAAGGTTGACATTTATGATATTCCTATTTCTTCTATTACAAAAGAATATATGGATACTTTAGAAATGTTAGAAAATTTGAATTTAAATATTGCTGGTGAATTTATTTTAATGGCGGCTACTTTAATGAGGATAAAAGCAAAAATGCTTTTACCTAAACCGGAATTTACTGATTTAGATGAAGAATCTGATCCTAGAGCAGAGTTAGTTCAACAGTTAATTGAATATCAACGATTCAAAGAAATGTCTTTTGATTTAAAACAATTAGCTGAAAAAAGAAGTTATTATCATCCGCGTGGTATGAAAATGAAATCTCCAGAATTTGATGAGCATATTAGTGAACATTTAAAAGATGTTACAATTTTTGAGATAGCAACTATTTTTAAAAAAGCAATGGAAAATATGCCAGTTATTCACCCATATGAGCTTCATAGAGAGGAGATTCATTTAGATGTTCAAAAAGCAATGATATTAAAATCTTTTGATATACAAGGTTCCCTGAAATTTTCCTCTTTATTAGATAAGCTTAAATCAAAGATTGAAATTGTTGTGACTTTTTTAGCTATTCTGGAATTAGTTAGAATGCGGAAAATAGTTGTTATTCAAAGTAAGGTTTTTGGTGAAATGGAAATGCAAAAAATTGAAGCTGAAGCTTAATTATAATGAATATATCTGAAAAATTACAAATACTTGAAGCCCTTCTGTTTGCTAGTCCTGAGCCACTTTCTCAGGCAAGAGTGAATTTAATATTTCAAAATGATGCACCAAAATTAGATTATGCAATTAAAAAGCTTAATGCAAACTATGAGAAAAATAAAAGATCATATATCATTCAAAGTATTGCAGGAGGTTACCAAATCACTACTCTTCCTAAATATGATAAATGGATCAAAAGGATGTTTGATAAATCTGGAAAACTAACATTATCCACAGCTGCAATTGAAACTCTTGCAATCGTAGCATATAAACAACCAATAAATCGATTTAATATAGAATCTATCCGTGGCGTTGATTGTAGTGGAGTAATTAGAACTTTATTATCTAAAAACTTAATTAAAATTAAAGGGCGTGATGATTCACCTGGGCGTCCACTATTATATTCAACTACAAATGACTTTTTAGAAAATTTTGGATTAAATCGTATTTCTGATCTGCCAAAGATTAAGGAAGTAGCAGAATTAACTGATCAAGATATGCTACAAAAAATGAAGATTGATAGTTTACAATTAAATCAATCAGATAGTTCGAATGATCTATCAATTGATGAAAACTCTTCATCCAATGCATTGCCTTCATAATATTTAATGCGTTTGAATAAATATTTAGCACTATCTGGAGTATCTTCTAGAAGGATGGCGGATGATTTAATTAAAGCAGCCACGACTACTGTTAATAATATAGTAATAACAGATCCGGCATTTCGTGTTAATAATAATGATATTGTTAGATATGATGGTAAAAATATCAAAATTAACCGCGCCCAAATAGTTATTATGTTTAATAAACCTTTAGGGGTCATTACAAGCATGGATGATCCAAAAAACAGACCAATTGTTGCCGATTATTTTCCAAATAAAATGAGACTCTTCCCCGTAGGAAGATTAGATAAAAATACAACCGGTTTATTGTTAGTGACAAATAATGGAGATTTAGCTAATAAGCTTATGCATCCAAAGAACCTTATCCCTAAGATTTATGAAGCCGAAACAGATATGATTCTTGATGCTAAATTAATTTCAAAAATAAAAAAGGGAGTCTTTATTGGTTATAATCAATGGGCTAAAGCAAAAATTATTAATCAAAAAAAAGTTAAAAGTAGAATATTAGTTTCATTACAATTGCATCATGGTAAAAATAGAGAAATTAGAAGATTATTTAATAAAATTAATAGGAAATTATTTAGTTTAAATAGAGTTCAATATGGTGATCTAGAATTAGGAAATTTGCCATTAGGTAATTATAGAGAGTTAAATAAAAGAGAATTAAATAAAGTCCAGAGATCTTTAAATGATTAATATCACAATTTTTAAAATATATTCCATTTCATTGGTTTTCAATGCACTCAATAGTAAATTTGCCAGCTTTTTGAGAAGGTGATTTAATGATAATTACTATTGATGGACCTGCTGCATCTGGTAAAAGTACTACAGCTAGATTAGTTGCCGAAAAATTAAAGATAACTTATTTAGATACTGGTGCGATGTATAGAGCTTTAACTTTACAGTTATTGAAGTCAAATATTGATTTTGATGATGTTGATAAAGTTTCTACAATTCTTGGTAATCTCACGATTGATATGTATGATTATAAAGGAACAAATATAATTAAACTAAATAATGAGGATATAACAGAGCAAATAAGGTCAAGCAATGTAACTGAGAATGTAAGTGAAGTGAGTGCATTGTTAATTGTTCGAGAATCTATGGTTATTATGCAGAGAAAAATTGGGCATAGAACTGATTGTGTAGTAGAAGGTAGAGATATAGGTACAATTGTTTTTCCAAATGCTGATTATAAATTTTTTATGAAAGCAGATATAAATATGAGAGCTAATAGAAGATTAGATGAGATGAAAAAGTCAGGTACTATTAAAAAATTTAATGAAGTTCTTTCTGATCTAGAGATAAGAGATTATAAGGATACAAATCGGGAAAATTCTCCTTTGCGAAAGGCAGTGGATGCAGTTGAAATTGATACCACTGAGTTGACTATTGAAGAACAGGTTAATAAAATCGTTAATCATATAATAATAAATAAAAAATAGGAATAATATGTCTGAAGAAAACAAAAAAGAATTGACTATTGAAGAGGAAAAAATAAGTCTTACTGATTCCAGTAATGATTCTAATAATTTAGAAGATTTACCTTTAGTCACCATAGATAATGAAGATGATGAAAGTAGTACATCTGATATTCAATTAGATTACCTAGACCCTAAACTATTTGAAGATATTCGTACTATTGATGTAGATGATTTGATTTCTAGTACTGATGAATTTTCTGTTAAAGATGAAATAAAGGATCAATACCTTGGTTCAATTTCTGATATATCTGAGAATCAAGTTTTATCTGGTCGAGTAATTGGAATGAATGAAAAAGAAATCTTAATTGATATTGGATTTAAATCTGAAGGAATGATTGATCGTTCAGAGTTTTCTGAAGCTACAGTTCCTCAAATAGGTGATCAGATTGATGTTTATCTTGAGTATCTTGAAGATAGAAATGGCAATTTAGTTCTATCTAAAGAAAAAGCAGATTTTATGCGAAGTTGGAAAGAAATAAGAAACTATTACGATACGGGAGAAATATTTAGTTGTAAAATTGTTAAAAGAATTAAAGGTGGTATGATAGTAGATATTAATGGATTACCTGGATTTCTTCCTGGAAGTCAAATAGATGTAAGGCCAATTAAAGATTTTGATAATTTTCTTGATAAAGATATTGAAGTTCGTGTTGTCAAACTTAATGAGGCACGAAAAAATATAGTTGTATCTCATAAGGTTATTATAGAAGACAGCCTTCAAGAGAAGAGGGAAGAATTTCTTTCTGAGATTGAAGTTGGTCAAATAATAGAAGGAAGAGTAAAAAACATCACAGATTTTGGCGTTTTTATTGATTTAGGAGGAATAGATGGTCTTCTCCATATTACAGATTTATCTTGGGGAAGAGTGAATCATCCTAGTGAAATTGTTGAGTTAGATGAGACTATTACAGTTAAGATAATTGATTATGATGATAGTAAGCAGAGAGTTTCGCTTGGTTTAAAACAACTTATGCCTCACCCTTGGGAGGACGTTGAAGATACTTATCCAATTGGATCTAAGGTTAAAGGTAAAATTGTAAGTTTAACAAATTATGGAGCTTTTGTTGAACTAGAAGCTGGTGTTGAGGGATTAATTCATGTGTCAGAAATGTCTTGGACTCGCCATATTAAAAATGCCTCTGAAATTTACTCTATTGCTGAAGAAGTAAATGCAGAAGTACTTGCAATTGATAAGGATGATAGAAAGATAAGCCTTGGTGTTAAGCAGTTAGAACCTGATCCTTGGGATGATATTCAAGAAAAATATGAGGTTGGTGCGTTACATAAGGGTAAAATTGTTAATATTACTCAGTTCGGTGTATTTGTAGAACTCGAAGATGGAATTGAAGGATTAATACATGTATCTGATTTATCATGGACAAAAATAGTTCGCCATCCTAAAGAAATGGTTCAGAAGGATGACGATATAGAAGTAAGTGTTCTTGAAGTATCACGTGAAAATAGAAAAATTTCACTTGGGCTAAAACAGATATCTGATGATCCTTGGCCTGATTTAATAAAAAAATATGAAACTGGAAAAGAGGTCTCTGGGGAAATAATAAAAATATTAGATAAAGGTATTATATTAGAACTAGACGATGATGTTGAAGGGATTGTACCCTTTAGTTCTAGAGCTAGTAAAGATCGTAAAGAAAAATTATCAAAGTATAATTCAGGGGATAAAATATCTGGCTTAGTAATGGAAGTAAAGCCAGATGAAAAGAAGATAGTGATTTATATTGAGAATTTATCAGATCAAAAAAATTCTTCTTCTAAGGGTGATGTTGAAGAATATCTAAGCGGGCAGGATGAACCTGCTGCTCAAAAAATTGAAATACCTGATAAATTAACAGATAAATCTTCTGAAGAAGAGTCAGCTGAATAATTTTTAATATACTGTATAAAGTTGATTGATTTTTGAAAAAATCAAATTTCATAACTTTTTTAAATAATAAGCAATTTGGTGCACGAGTAGGTGCATTTGGTTTAGCAGTCTTTTTGTGGCTTTTTGTAGTTAGTAATAATCATTATTCTACGATAATTAATATTCCAATTGAAGTAAGGAATCTTAATGAAAGAAAAAAAGCCTATAAAAAAGAAATACCTCAAATAGCAAAAGTTCGTTTTAAAGGAAAAGGAAGATCTATAATAAAGACTTTACTTTTAAAAGATTTTGCAAAAGATTTTAAATTAGTCATTGATCTTGACAGAATCTCTGAAGAATACAGCTTTTATTTAAATGAATATTATAATAGGTATCCTCAGAAGGTTTCAATTCCATCAGCTTTTGAATTACAGTATGTAGAAGTTGTCTACCCTGATTCAATATATATTAGTTTAGATGAGTATATGGTTAAAAATGTACCCATTAGAACTAATCTAGTAATAAACCCTACGCCAGGTTATATAAAAGTTGATAATCCATATCTAGATTCAAGCATAGTAACAATTGCTGGAGCAAAGAATACAATCCAATCAATTGATTTTATTTATACAGTTAATGATACTTTTGATAATATAGATATTCCATTTAATAAAACGGTTCCTCTTAAAAGAATAAATAATACACTTATTGAGTATTCTTTTTTAAAAGTGAATTATAGTCAGGATATTCAGGCTATTAGTGAAAGAATTATAACTGGTGTCCCAGTGTTAATTAAAAACAATCTAAAAGGTTTGGTTGTGAGAAAGAATCCTAGTACTGTATCATTAACTATAGTTGGAGGTATAAATTATATTGCAAAAATAGACCCATCCGATATTATTGTTAGCATAGATTTTACTTATCTATGGTCTCCCAAAAAGCAATTTTATGAACCACAAATTATTGTTCCTGATCAAATTATTAGTTGGAAAGATTTAACACCAAGAAATATTGAACTAGCTGTTGCAAAGGAATCAGAGTGACAATTTTAGGAATAGAATCCTCATGCGATGAAACTGCAGTATCAATTTGTAGAAATGGTGAAATTTTATCAAACATAGTTAGTTCACAACAGATTCATAGTAATTATGGTGGAGTGGTGCCAGAGGTCGCTTCACGTGAACATGATAGACTATTAAATTGTCTAGTTATAGAATCTATAAAAGAAGCTAATATTTCTTTAAATGAAATTGAAGGGATTGGTGTTACAAAAGGGCCGGGTCTTGCAGGAACATTATTAACTGGTGTTAGTTTTGCAAAGGGGTTTTCACAGAGTTTAAAAATTCCAATAATTGGAATTAATCACTTAGAAGCTCATATATATGCGAACTTTTTAGCGTATCCGGAGTTAGAATATCCATTAGTTTGCTTATTAGTTTCTGGAGGACATACACAAATTTGGTACATTAAGAATATTTTTGATTATGAACTTTTAGGCGATACTAGAGATGATGCAGCCGGCGAAGCTTTTGATAAAGGAGCAAGAATTCTAGGGTTAGGTTATCCAGGAGGACCTGTTATTGAAAAAATATCTAATAGAGGTAATAGTAATGCTATTAAATTTCCTAAGGCTCTTATGGAGAAAGATAATCTTGAATTTAGTTTTAGTGGGCTAAAGACATCTTTACTCTACTTAGTTAAAAGTGAACAATCATATAATATTGAGGATATTGTTGCAAGTTATCAAAATGCAATTTTAGATGTTCTTGTTGAAAAACTTATAAGGTCTGTAAAGATGAAAAAGGTAAATACTTGTATTATAGCTGGAGGTGTTGCAGCTAATAAGTGTTTGCGTAATTTGATAAATGATAAACTAAATAATAGAATTAATATCTATTATCCTGATATTTCCTTATGTACTGATAATGCAGCTATGATTGCATTTCTTGCAGAGGTTTATTTTAAGAAAGGTATGAGTAGTAATTTAGATTTTGAAGTCATTCCAAATTTAAAATTGAAATAAAAATGGAATTGTCTATTTTAAAACCAGCCGATATCTGGTTTTGGTTATTTCTTGTAATCTCTTTTATAACTATAGTTTATTCTTTTTTGTTGATAAAAAATCATCCTGATTTAAAATTATTAATAACTTTTAGGAGTATAACATTTATTGTAATTATTATATTATTATTACAACCTAAATTTTCTTGGATTCAATTTAATTATAATAAATTAGATTGGAATTTATACATTGATAACTCTGTGAGTATTTCATATCACCCCACAATATCATTTCAAACTATTAAAACAGAATTTGAACAAATAATATATGCAATTTCAAAAAAAAATATTTTAACTAATCTGTTTTCTTTTTCTGATAAGGTAAATAAAATTGAGAGCCCTAACATTCTTAATGCTTCTGGCCCATCAACTGATTTGAGTGAAGTACTTAATCATATCAAATTAAATCAGGATAAATTAGCTGGCGCAATAGTTATCACAGATGGACAAAACAATCATGGAATTGATCCTCAAAACTCTATTAAAAATATAAAAGTTCCAGTTTTCACATTAGGTATCGGTGAGTCAAAACCCTTAATTGATTTAAGTATTGAGAGTGTAGATGCTCCAACTGTAGCTATTAAAGGTGATAATGTTAATATAAATGTAATAGTTCATTCTTTAGGAGAACTAAATGAAAAAATTAATGTAATGTTATTCAGTGGAAAAAAAATGATCGGATCAAAGTTTCTAAATATTAGTGGAAAAGGTTCAAGGAACGAGGCGCGATTTATATTTAACCCTATAAATCTTGGAGAAAATGAGTATATAGTAAAAGTCTCAAGTTTAGCAGAAGAAATTAATATAGATAATAATCAACAAAAATTTTTCATTACGATATTAAAAGACCGTTATAAAGTAGCTTTAATTACTGGTGCACCAAGTTTTAATACTAGTGTAATTAAAGATTATATCAATAAATATCCCCGTGTTGAACTTGATCATTTTGTCCGTTCTAAAAATGGATATTATCCAGAACTTAAATTATTTTGGTCTAGGCCATATCAATTAATCATTTTTGATAATTATCCTATTGATGCTTTAAAAACAAAGACTCAAAAAATATTTTCTAAAAAAATTTCTTCTGAAAAAGCTTCACTTTTATGGATTTTAGGTCGGAATATAACTAAAAAAACTGCTCCGACATTGACTCCGTTTTTTCATTTAGACTTAATACAAGAAAATTTTAATGTAGATAAAAAATCTTGGTATTTTACAGAAGAACTAATAAATAGTAATCTTATGCAAGGTTTATTAACAAGTAGTGATGATCATTTTTCAGATATCTTTCCACCTATTACAATACCATATGTATTTAATAGTAATCATAATGAGGTTTATCCGATTGCATACCATGAAACGAGTGAAGCTGTTCCATTACTTTTAATGGGTGAAGTTA
>Ga0208407_1000449_pt1 | contig 19210 bp, 17 predicted proteins | sample ETNtaG_9_FD_185775 | JGI IMG/M metagenome (GOLD analysis project Ga0208407, IMG submission 185775) | Marine microbial and viral communities from oxygen minimum zone, Eastern Pacific Ocean - ETNP201406SV69 (SPAdes) (version 2) | ecosystem: Environmental > Aquatic > Marine > Oceanic ...
TTGATTCCGAAGAGGATGTAAATATAGATTGGGATTAAATTAAATTAATGAATAAAAATATACTCCCAAAGACTTCTTCCCCGAAACGATATGAAATAAAATTAGATATTGATCTGGAAAATTTTACTTATGTAGGAATGCAAACTGTAGAGGTAGAAGTCTTAGAAAATACAAAATTAATTTACCTAAACAGTTTAGGAATTCAAGTAAGTCACGCCTCATTAATAAGTAACGATAAGGAAAGCATTAACCTTTCTGTTGAATATTTTGAAAATGACGAAAGAATATCTCTCTCTTCAAAAAATGTAATTGAGAATGGCACCTACAAGCTTTACATGGAATTTAAATCAGAGATTACAAATGATCTAAAAGGTTTTTACAGAAGTAAATTTCTAACTAAAGATGAGGAAGAAAAATGGATTGCAACTACACAATTTGAACCAACTTCTGCAAGAAATGCTTTCCCTTGCTGGGATGAACCAGAGTACAAAGCAGTTTTTTCAATAACTATTGTTGCTGATAAAAAATATTTACGAGTTAGTAATGAAAAAGTTCTTTCTGAAAAAGAGGTTGAAGATAATAAGATAGAAACGACATTTGTTGACTCTATGAAAATGTCAACATATCTGGTTGCTTTTGTGATTGGGGAATTAGAAGTTACTGAAATAGGTGAGGCAGGAAATACCAAGGTGCGAATTGTTCATCGTCCAGGCTTCTCTGATCAAACAAATTATGCTGGAACAGCTGGGATTGAACTCCTTAATTTTTTTGAAGATTATTATAAAATCCCTTATCCAGGATCCAAACTAGATTTAATTGCAATTCCAGATTTTGCAATGGGTGCAATGGAAAATGTAGGAGCTGTCACATTTAGAGAAAATTTACTTTTAATAGATGAAGAAAAGGCAACTAGGCCTGAGTTGAATAGGTCTGTAACTGTTATAGCACACGAACTAGCACATATGTGGTTTGGTGATTTGGTAACAATGAAATGGTGGGATGGAATTTGGTTAAATGAAGCTTTTGCAAGCTTAATGGAAGTTATAGCTGCAGATAATAAGTATCCAGAATTTAAACTATGGAATGAAATGAACTTATCACGAAGCGCGGGTTTTGCTATTGACTCATTGGAAAATTCCAGGCCTATAGAATTCGATGTTAAGACTCCAGAAGAAGCTGAAGAAATGTTTGATGTTCTTACTTATGAAAAGGGCTCTACTGTTTTAAGAATGTTTGAAGTTTTTATTGGCGAAGAAGTGTTTCAAAAAGGTGTCCAAGAATACTTAAATAAATTTAAATACGATAATACAAACTCCTCTGACCTTTGGGATAGTTTAAGTAAAGCTAGTGGACAATCTTTAAATGAAATGCTCCCTTACTGGATAAAAGAAAAAGGCTACCCTAGCGTAAGTGTTTCAGTTAATGATTCTTGCTTGTATTTAGAACAAAAAAGATTTTTACTTAAAAATATCAAGACTAAAAATGAAAATAAACCAATACCAATAAGCATTAGATTTCTAGATACCGAAGAAAAATTAAACTTAATTTTAGATGAAACTAATAAAGAGCTAGATATTGAAAAAAAAGGAAATGTTCCGGTTGTAAATAGTGGTGGTTGGGGTTTTTATCATGTTTTCTACGATGAAGAAGCGTTTAATAAAATCCTTAATAATTTTGATAAATTAGACCAGTTGGAAAAATACAGACTCCTTGAAGATAGATGGATGCAATTTAAAAAACACAGCAATGAGCTGGACGAGTCAGAAATTATAAATTTTTTAAAATTTCTTCTTTTTTATAAAGATCAAAAAGATGAAGATATATGGAACTATATTGGATCAATAATTGCAACCCTTTCATGTATTCCAGATGAAAATATTAAAAAAACTTTTAAAGAGTTTGTTGATAAATTAACACTTTCTTTAAGTAGCGAGCTAGGGATTAAAGTCAATCCAGAAGAAGACCCTGAGATAAAAGAACTTAGAGGCCTTATAAATAAAATGCGGGCTAAATATTTAGAGGAAAGAGAATTTATTAATTACTTTAGTGAAATATTCAATGATGAAAGTTTTGAAAATATTTCAGATGGTAGTTTTTTTAATACTGTTTTGTATATTGCAGCTCTAGATGAGACAAATGAAGTTGAGAAATTTTTGGAAAAATTTATAAAAGCTCCTTCACCACAAATACAAGGAAGATATAGATCAGTGTTAGGAATAATTAAAAACAGAAACGCACCCCAAGAAATAGTGAAATATATGATTGAAGGCAAAATTAGAGGCGCTGATTGTCCTTATATATTGGCCTCTATGATTATGAATAAATATATAGGTAAAGAATCCTGGTTAATTATAAAAGAGAACTTTAATGAGTTATTAAAAGTAATGCCAGCATGGACAGCTTCACGAATTCTTGATGCGCTTTCTTCAATTTATGATGAAGAGCTCGGAAATGACATAAAAGATTTTATTACAAGAAACCCTCTACCTTCTTCTGAGAAAATAGCAGCACAAAAATTAGAGAGATTAGAAGCTAATATAGAGTTTATATTAAATATAAAAAATAAATTCAATGAAGAGGCCATTGAAAAAGTACTGAAGGAGAGTTAATTATGAAGCCAAGGATTGCAGTTTTTTTACAACCCCAACATGCTGAATATGATCAAATAAGAAAAGCTGCGTTGGAAGCAGAAGAAATTGGTGCAGATGTTATCTATAACTGGGATCATTTTTATCCCTTATACAAAGATGATTCTCATAAAAAAGAGGAGCTCCAATGGGCTGAAGGAGAGAGAAGAGAAGGTAAACATTTTGAGTGTTGGACTATGTTAGCTAGTTGGGCTGAAGCAACTAGCACTGTAGATATAGGTCCTCTTGTCACATGTAATTCTTACAGAAATCCCGAATTATTAGCAGATATGGCTAGAACTGTTGATCATATATCAAACGGAAGAGTAATACTAGGAATAGGTTCCGGGTGGTTTGAACAAGACTATGACGAATATGGTTATGAATTTGGTTCTGCAATATGGAGACTTAAAGAACTTGAAAAATCATTAGAAAGAATTGTTGAAAGAATGAAAAAACTAGACCCTCAACCAACAAGAAAAATCCCAATATTAATTGGTGGTGGTGGTGAAAAAGTAACATTAAGAATTACAGCTCAATATGCTGATATTTGGCACGGTTTTGCAACAAGAACTGAGGAAAGATCAGGTGTTGAAACTGTAGCTCATAAAAATAATGTACTAAATAATTGGTGTAAAGAAATTGGAAGAGATCCTAAAGAAATCGAAAGATCAATCGGAATTGATATCGATAGAATTGATAAAGCTGATGATTTACTTGAAGCTGGTGCAACTGAAGTGACATTAGCTGTTAATGGACCTAGCTATGACTTATCTCCAGTTAAAGATTGGATTTCCTGGAGAGACTCTAAAGGTTAAAAATTAATGGACCTTTACATTACAATTTTTGGTTTAGTTTTAGGATTTATTCTTCTTGTTAAAGGTGCGGAAGAAATGGTTCGAACAGCTATCCAAATTGCAATGAAATTCAATATGCCTAATTCAGTAATTGGTGCTGTTTTTATAGGTTTTGGAACATCAGCGCCTGAACTATTTGCAAGCTCAGGTGCGGCATTAAATGGCAATCTATCTTTGGGTATAGGGAATATTATTGGTTCCAATATTGCTAACTCATTAGTTGCAATTTCTGTTTTATATTTTGCATTAAATAAAGATTTCAACAAAAAGTTAAAACTTAACAATACTTCTTCAATATGGATGGTGGTCGTGACAATTCTATTTGTTAGTGTCTATTTATCACTTAAAGAATTTCCACTTTTCCTTGGAGTTGGTTTATTAGGATTAGTAGTTTTTGTTATTTATAAGCTTGTAACAGAAGAGGCTGTTGATCAAGAGGATTTTTTAATAGAAAAAAAAGACTATGTTTGGTTAAGAGCTATTGCTTCATTAACAGCAACAATTTTTGGTAGTACATTGGTGGTAAACAATGCAATTACTTTGGCTGAATACTTCAATATATCTTCCATAATTATTGGAGTCACTGTTGTAGCTTTAGGAACAAGCCTCCCAGAAATCGCAGGAACAATAGCAGCTGCAAAAATGAAAAACCCAGATATAGTTTTTGGAAATATCTTTGGTTCAAATCTATTTAATATTGCGTTAGTTGGAGGTGTTTCGGTTTCGATTGCTCCAGGCATTATTGAGACTGATGTAACAAATGAAATGACAATAATGTTTTTGGTCTCTTTACTTGTCGTTTTCCTGTCTAGAGCTGTAGTTAAAAAAAGCTATTTAATTGGTGCAATTACATTGATTTCTTATTCTGTTTTTATATATACTTTATTTTAAATTTTTATTTCTTAAAAATATCAATAAACCAAGGGATGCAAGTATTAAACCACCGATTTGATTCCAAGTAAATTCTCCAATCGTTGCATCTCCCATTCCAAATCTTAAAGTGTCTAATATTGCTCTCTGTATTCCATACCAAACAGCCCATAATCCAATCCATGAACCTTTACCAAAAGTAAAATTATTTCTTAATGATTTAAATATAAAAAAGACAATTAAAGCAAAGAAAAGATCGTACATTGGAACGTGATGGAAGGTGCCACATGTAATCAAAGGCTCAGAACATTCTAATCCATTGTGCTGAGGTGCCACATCATAACCTGGTTTTATCTCATAACCTAAAATAAAGTTAGTTGGCTTACCAAGATGCTCTACTATTGCAAGATCTCCGATTCTTCCAATTACAGTACCAAGAATTAATCCTGTTGATGCATAATCTGAATACTGTCTAAAATCACCTTTTCCAATTACTTGAATTTTTAGATAAGCGGCAATTATACCTCCTGACATGCCTCCCATAATTGAATAGCTACCTACAGGAGAAAAGACATCATCTAAACCATATCCTGGATCACCTAAATGTGCGGGAATAGTAAAAAATCTTGCTCCAATTATTGCTCCAAAAATTGCCCAAGTTAATCCTTGTTCAAAAAGTACTGTATCTTTTTTATCTTTTTCGGCTAATTTAATTGCATGATTAGCCCCAAAGTAAAATCCTAGTGCAGCAAAAACTCCGTGAAGTGAAAATGATACAGGCCCTATTTGTGTAATTGGTATTGGAGGATATGTTATTGATAAAAATGAATCAAACATTAATTAAATTCCTTTCAAAGTCCATAGAACATCTGCCACAATACCTATGAATATAACAGCCAAATATGTATTTGAAAATACAAAGTATTTTATTGGTGAAATCTTTCTTTTAAATAAATTGTAAGACTTATACATTAAATTAAAGCCAAAAAAAACAGCAATGAACAAATAGACTATCCCTAATTGCAAAATTGGTGCAGCAACAATTGAAACAATGACTGTTGCACAAGAATATATAGAAATAAAAATTGATGTCCTTTCAAATGTCTCCTGTGTTGAAAGCATTGGGAAGTCTGCTTCCTGATAATCTTTTTTATTTTCAATAGCTAATGCCCAAAAATGAGCAGGGGTCCATGTAAAAACTAATAAAAATAGAACCCAGGTACCTATTTCTATTGAATTGCCTGTTGCTGCCCAACCAATTAATACTGGTGCTGCACCAGAAGCTCCTCCGATAACAATATTTTGATTAGTTCTTGGTTTTAAATAAAGTGTATAAATAAATGTATAGAATAAATTTGCTGATAAAGCTATCCAGGCTGCTAAATGAGTAGTAAAAATATAAAGAATTAGAAAGCCTGTGAAACCACAAAATATAGAATAAAGGATTGCATTTATTTTGGTTAACTCTCCTGTTACAAGAGGCCTATCAGAAGTCCTCTTCATAAGTTTATCTCTATCAACTTCAAATACTTGATTCATAACATTCGCACTTACTGCAAGTAGAGTTCCTCCAGCTAAAGTGTATAAAACCAAATCCAATGGAGGCATACCATATATTGCAATAATCATCGATGGAACAGTTGTGACTAAAAGTAGTTCAATAACCCTTAATTTAGAAAGTTTTATATATTTACTAAATTTTGAATTAACTTTTATAAGCATAAAGACATAGTACTTATGATTACACTATATATATGTAGACCGCTATCCTTAAGGATTGACTGCAGGTTTTGTTAATTTATGAATAAAAAAGGATTATTTAAATATAAAAATTTTTCAGTACTGAGCTTACTTTTTTTAACAGCTTGTATAGAGAATGCACCTATGGACTCGTTGAGTCCCGCTGGTCCTTACGCTAGACAGATTGATGAACTATTTTGGTTAACATTTTGGATAGCAGTGGCAGTATTTTTTATTGTACAGGGTGCACTAATTTTTTCAGTTTTTTATTTCCGAGATATGCCTGGTAAACCTGAACCAAAACAAATACATGGAAACAATGTCTTAGAAATTATGTGGACAATTATCCCTGTTCTTATATTGGCTGCAATAGCAGTTCCTACCGTTAGAACAATATTCGATCTTGCTCGAGAACCTGAGAACGCACTAAAAGTAGAGGTTATTGGTCATCAGTGGTGGTTTGAATATAAATATCCTGCTTATGGCATTACAACAGCTAACGTGCTCGTGATACCCGAAGATACCCCAGTTAGATTAGAAATGTGGTCAAATGATGTTCTACATAACTATTGGGTCCCAAAATTGAATGGGAAAAGATACCTGGTCCCAGGTCAAAAGACATACTTAAATCTACAAGCTGATTCTGCAGAAGAATTTTGGGCTCAATGTGGTGAGTATTGCGGTCTAAGCCACTCAAAAATGAGGGGAAGAGTTTTATCAATGTCTCAAAAAGATTTTGAAAATTGGGTAACTAATGAAAAATTAAATGCTGAAAAAGATTTAGCTGAAGGGTCCTTAGCTGCAGAAGGGCAACAAGTTTACCTAAATGCAGGCTGTACTCAATGTCATGTAATTAATGGGGTTTGGGATGTTCAAGGAGATCGTATTGCTCCTAACTTAACTCATTTTGCAAATAGAAATGTATTTGCTGGAGCTGCACTAAAAAATAATAAAGAAAATCTTACAAAATGGCTAGCAAATCCTCCTGAAATAAAACCTGGTACTTTTATGCCTAATTTAGAATTAACTGAGAAAGAAATAGAAGCTTTAATTGCTTATTTAGGAACTTTAAAATGACAAAAATTATTGAACCAGATAAACAAACAAATATATTTAGAAGGCCTTCATCTGAGTATGGATTCTGGAGTTGGATAACTACAGTAGATCACAAAAAAATTGGAATCATGTATGGTTATGCTGCCTTCTTCTTTCTATTAATTGGAGGGCTAGAAGCTTTAGTACTAAGAATACAACTTGCCCAACCAGATAATAACTTTTTAAGTGCTGCTGAATATAATGCAATGTTTACTATGCATGGAACCACAATGGTTTTCCTTGCAATAATGCCAATAAGTGCAGCCTTCTTTAATTATCTTCTACCGCTTCAAATTGGAGCTAGAGATGTTGCTTTCCCAAGATTAAATGCTCTTAGTTTTTGGATTTGGGTGTTTGGTGGTCTTTTCCTATATTCAACATTTGTGTTTGGAACAGCAGGTGCGCCTGAAGGAGGATATTTAGCAGAAGAAGTTGGTTGGCTTGGAAATGCTCCAAATGGTGGTTGGTTTGGATACCAACCTAATGCAGGGTTTAAATACTCACCAGGAACAGCTATGGATTATTGGGCAATAGGTTTACAAATATTAGGAATCTCCTCTCTTGTTTCGGCTTTTAATTTCATCGTAACAATACTAAATATGAGAACTCAAGGCATGAGATTAATGAGAATGCCTGTCTTTACTTGGATGACTTTTGCTGTTGCCTTTCTTCTAGCATTCTCATTACCAATAATTGCTATTGCACTTTTTTATGTAACATTTGATAGACAATTTGGAACTACTTTCTTTTTAACTGAAGGCGGTGGAGATCCTGTATTGTGGCAACATTTGTTTTGGTTATTTGGGCACCCTGAAGTATATATTTTAATTCTTCCTGCTTTTGGGATTGTTTCTGAAATATTGCCTACTTTTTCAAGAAAGCCTCTTTTTGGTTATCCAGCAATAGTTTTTGCTGGTTTTGGTATTGCATTTATTGGTTTTGGAGTATGGGCACATCATATGTTTGCTTCTGCAATTAGCCCGGTTGCACAAGCTGGATTTGGTATCTCAACTATGATTATTGCTGTTCCCACTGGGGTAAAGATATTTAATTGGTTAGGAACAATATGGGGAGGTAAGTTAAACCTTAAAACCCCTATGTTGTTTGCTCTCGGTTTTATTGGAATGTTTGTTATTGGTGGTTTAAGTGGTGTAACACACTCAATAGTCCCAGCTGATACTCAACAAACAGACACCTATTATATTGTTGCACACTTTCACTATGTTCTTTTTGGTGGAGCCATGTTTGGTATTTTTGGAGGTTTATATTATTGGTTTCCAAAAGTATGGGGGAAAATGTATAACGAAACACTTGGACAAATACACTTTTGGACAATGATGATTGGTTTCAACTTAACATTTGGTCCTATGCATTGGTTGGGTCTTCAAGGACAAGTAAGAAGAACCTGGGTTTATGCTGAGGAGACAAATCTTGGTTTTTGGAATCTTATAGTTTCAATTGGTGCATTTATTATTGCATTATCAATACTCATATTTATGGCTAATTGGATTTATTCAAAAAGAAAAGGGGAGACAGCTCCTTTTGATCCTTGGGATGCAAGGACAATAGAGTGGACCATCCCTTCACCAACACCTGTCTGGAATTTCTCTAAAGCTCCTGAAGTAAAGGCCTTAGATGATTTTTGGCATGCTAAATATGACGAAGATGAAGAAGGAAGAGCTGTAAGGAGAGATACTGCTGATGATTTACTTATTGAGCTTGAAGAAGAGGGATTAAACCCAAAGGAAGAAATTGTATTGCCAAATCCATCATATTTCCCATTTATTCTTGCATCCGGGTTACCTTTTTTAGGTTATGCAGTAATCTATAAAACAATCGCCTTGGCCCTAATTGGAGTAACTCTTTTATTGATTGGTTCTTTTGGATGGGCAACAGAACCCCTGGAAGAAGAATTTAAAACAAAGGAAGAGGAAGAATGAGCGGCGGGCATGATTATCCACATGAGTCAACTGGTGTTGAAACTAGAAAACTTGGGATGTGGGTCTTTCTATCAACCGAGATTTTATTTTTTGGCACCTTAATCACTACATTTATGATCTTTAAGGGTCGTGACTTTCCTGGAATAAAACTAACTGATGTTTACGACATTCCTTTCACTTCTGTAAGTTCTTTTGTTTTATTAATGAGTTCGCTAACTATGGTGCTTGCACATAATGCATTAGAAAATGACGATCAAGAAAAAACAAGAGTCTGGCTACTCGCAACAGCAATGCTTGGGGCTGTCTTTCTTGCTGGACAAATCTATGAATTTACTGAGTTTTATCATAAAGGCTTTGAACTTTCTACAAATATTTTTAGCTCTACATTCTATGTTTTAACTGGATTTCATGGACTTCATGTATTTATTGGTGTTGTCTTTCTTATTGGACTGTGGGCAATTGGTCAAAGACAAAAAGGCTTATCTTTGGATAGTGGGTTTAACTTAGAGTTCATAGCCCTATATTGGCATTTTGTTGATATTGTATGGATAGTTCTATTTACAGTGGTGTATTTAATCTAATGTCTGATAACCACAAAGAACACCCCACACCAAAGAAGTATGTTCAAATTGCTCTATTTCTAGGTGTACTAACAGCCATTGAAGTAGCTCTCTATTACACCGAAGACATCGTAGGAGTTTTTACTGATCCTTTATTAATTTTCTTAGCAGTTGGAAAATATGTTATCGTCGTAGGCTGGTTTATGCATTTACGCTTTGAAAATAAAATGGTCAACAGATTCTTTGCAGGCGGAATGATCTTAGCTTTAATTCTCTTTGCAATAGTAATGATTGAAAGAGCAGCTGGGAATTTCTTTAATTAATGAGTTTAATTTCATGGCACCCTCATTTTGATGTATGGGCACTAATTTTTTGTTTAATCATTTTTTTTGAATACACAACTGATAACAACTATATAAAAAAAGATAAACGAAAATTTTGGTATTCAGGTCTATTTATTTTGTGGCTATTTACTGATTGGCCAATACATGATATTGGTGAACAATATTTATTTTGGGTACACTCTTTAGAGCATTTAGTTCTTGCATTGGTAACGCCTCCTTTGTTATTAATGGGAATGCACAGCGCTCAAAAGAAAATAATCTCAATAAAGCCTTTCATCAATCTACTAAAAATAACTAGCCATCCATTAGTGGCTTTTATTCTTTTTAATACAGTCATGGTTGGCATGCATTGGAGTTTGGTTGTTAACTTAATGGTGACAAATAAGCTATTTCACTTTTTCATACATTCATTAATGCTTTTAGTCTCATTAAATATGTGGGTGCCTGTAATTGGTTTTACTGATGAAATTAAAGAGCTTGGCTCTCCTGGGAAAATAGCTTATCTTTTTTTACAGTCGCTCTTCCCAACAATCCCAGCAAGCTTTCTCGCGTTTGGTACCGAACCTCTTTATTCAGCTTATGTAGGTATCGATCAAGTATTTAATATTTCAACTATAGATGATCAGACCCTTGCAGGGGTGATATTAAAGCTTGGAGGAGGCCTTCTATTATGGGCTTCAATATTAATTATTTGGATGAAGTGGTATAAAACAGAAAAAACATTTGATGATGTAGTTAGAAACTCTTCAAATGACTAAAATTTAGAGAGAATCATAATGGATGAAAAACTAGTAGAAGAAATTAGCAACTCAACAGGAGTGCCTCAAGAATTAGTATCTAGGTCAGCTCAAGCAAGAGCTGAGGCAAACGGTGTCGATATTAATAATATTTTATCAAGTTGGTCATCTGGAGATGTTGTTGTTGCCAGCCCTAAAGTTGATACTTCTGAATCAGTAGTTCCTGAGACTGTTGTTGAAGAATCAGTAGTTCCTGAGACTGTTGTTGAAGAATCAGTAGTTCCTGAGACTGTTGTTGAAGAATCAGTAGTTCCTGAGACTGTTGTTGGGACCATAGAAGAAGTGGAGCCCCCAGTAACATTGTTAACCAAAATTGTTAAAACACTTCAATATGGTTCTCTTTTTGGGGTAGTAGCTGGATTTATTCAGGCATTTATTATTAGTTCTAATTTATATGACGGTCTTGTCCTTGAATCTGAAACTCTTAAGTTGATCGCAAATTATGAACAAAGTAGATACATTTTAAACTTAGCCTTAACTACTACTTTTTTTGCAATTATAAATACAGTAAACATAAAGAAGATTCTTGATACAAATTTTAATGGATTTGGAATTCACACTTCTGATAGAGAGTCATTGTTTATTGGCTTAGGACTGGGTTTAATATTTGGTTCATCAAGTGGGTTTTTAATTACTTCTAATGTTGGACAAGTAATAGAAGGGATACTTCCTGAAGACCCTACAACATATTTAATCCCTGTTTTTGGATCTTTTTGGAGGGTTGTTTTATTTGGGGTATTTTCTCAAAGTCTTATAGCTTTAATAACGATGATATTAGGAGTTCCAAAAGGACTCGATCTTTATGAACAAGAACAAGCAGATATTATTAGGAAAAGAATAACAGGATCAATTGTTGTACCCTTTGGTGCAATTCTTTCAGGAGGAATTGTAGCTGTGTTTATTTCACAAGTATTCATAAACTTCCATGATTATGCTGTTCTTTTTGCTTTAATAATTTCAGCTACTGTCTTATTGTTTGCATCTATCATGAGCTCTGCACCAAAAATAAAAATAACTAGAAATGAAGTTCTTATTGCTGGTGCTGGGATACTAACTTTAATAGTTATAATTGCGAGCGTTGCTGCTAGCCAGCATTAATACGAGGTGAATAAAGTTAATTTTAAAGATAAAAAACTCATCGAAGATTTCTTAAATAATAATAGGTGGGATGGAGTAAAAAGAAATTACACATCTGAAGATATCCTTTCATTAAGACCCCCATTTAAAATTAGTAATACACTCTCTGAACATGGTGCTAAATCTTTATGGGATTTATTAAATAGGGACGATAAATGGGTTTCCGGATTAGGCGCTGCAACAATCCAGCAAGGCGTACAAATGTTAAAAGCTGGTCTTGAAATTATTTATGTAAGTGGATGGCAAATAGCAGCTGAAAGTAACAATGGTGATAATACTTATCCTGATTTATCTTTATACCCTTCAAATAGTGGGCCTAACTTTATAAAAAAAATGAATAATACCCTACTAAGAATTATCTCTGAAGAAGAAAATCATAGCTTTCCACCTATTGTCGCAGATGCGGAATCTGGTTTTGGAGGGATCTATAGTGTATTTGATTTAACTACACAGTTCATTAATGCAGGAATTTCTGGTCTACATTTTGAAGACCAACTAGCATCAGAGAAAAAATGTGGACACATGGGAGGAAAGGTTGTAATTCCTACTCATGAATTTGTTAATAAAATCAATGCAGCAAGATTAGCAGCAGACGTGAGTGAATCATCAATTGTAATTATTGCAAGAACTGATGCTTACAGTGCAAAACTTATAACTTCAGATTTTGATGAAATTGATCAAGCTTATTTAACAGGTAAAAGAACAGCTGATGGATATTTCGAAGTAAAGAACAACAAAGAATTTGCTTTAACGAAATCACTATCATATGCAGAGTTTGCTGATGTTATATGGTGTGAGACAAATGAACCAGACCTAGGCTTTGCAAAAGAATTTGCTGATGAAATAAAAGCTAAATTTCCAAACAAACTTCTAGCTTATAATTGTTCTCCTTCTTTTAACTGGACTGAAAAGTTTAGCGATAAAGAGCTTGAAGAATTCCAAAGCAAACTTGCTGATTATGGATATAAGCTACAGTTCGTTTCTCTTGCTGGTTTTCATTCAATGAGTAGCTCTATGTACGAGCTTGCAAATAAATATAAAGGTGGGAATATGAAAGCATTTGTAGACCTCCAAAAAAATGAGATTGAGTTAGAAAAAGAAGGCTATACAGCAACCAAACATCAGCAAGAAGTTGGCTCTAATTACTATGAAAGATTAGGGGAAATAATTTTAGGCAAGGACTCTGAACTACTTTCTGAAAAAGACTCGACAGAAAATACACAATTTTAATAAAATATCTAAATGAGTTTCTTTAAAGACAAAACAATAGTGATGAGTGGTGGCTCTAGAGGTGTTGGTCTTGAAATAGCAAAAGCACTTGGGAAAGATGGAGCCAATGTTGCTATTTTAGCTAAAACAACAGAGCCTCATCCAAAACTTCCAGGAACTTTATATACCGCTGCAGAAGATATTGAAAAAGTTGGTGGTAATGCTCTTCCAATAGTCTGTGATATAAGATTTGAAGATCAAGTTCAAGATTCAATTAAACAAGTTGTTGAAAAGTTTGGAGGTATAGATATTTGCATTAATAATGCTAGTGCTATACACCTTAGTGACACACTCAATACACCCATGAAAAGATATGATTTAATGCATAATATAAATGTCAGAGGAACATTCTTATTAAGCCAGACATGCATACCTCATCTTAAAAAAGGAAATAATCCACATATTTTAACGCTTGGACCTCCTATAGATATTGCAAGAAAATGGTTCGGAATGACTCTTGCTTACACAACAGCAAAATATGGAATGTCTCTTATTGCTCATGGGCTTGCAGAAGAACTGGGAGAATTTGGAATAGCATCTAATTGCTTGTGGCCTAGAACTGCATTAGATACTGCTGCAGTGCAAAATGTAATCGGTGCAGAATTAGTTAAAGGTTCCAGGAAACCCTCAATATATGCTGATGCTGCATACGCTGTCCTAAAAAGAGATTCTTCTACCTGTACTGGTAACTTCTTCTTAGATCAAGATGTTTTAGAAGAAGAAGGGGTTACTGACTTTGAACAATATGCAATTGAACCTGGGCAACAACTTGTTTCTGATTTCTTTGTAGATGATAATCCTGAAGAATGGATGCAACTTTAGTTTATTAAAATTATGAGAAACGCTTTTATAGTAGACGGTTTAAGAACACCAATAGGTAAAAGAGGCGGCTCTCTGAAAGGAACCCACGCAATAGACTTATTAGGATTAGTAATTGAAAATCTAGTAAGCAGAAATTCTATAGATCCAATTGATATTGATGATGTAATTGCAGGGTGTGTCTCTCAACTCGGTGAACAAACGGGAAATGTTGGGAGAAATGCTGCATTAGCTGCTGGGCTACCTGAATCAGTACCTGGAACAACTGTTGATAGACAATGTGGATCATCTCAACAAGCTTTGCACTTTGCAGCACAAGGAATAATTGCAGGATCTTATGATATTGCAATTGCATGTGGTGTTGAAATGATGTCTAGAGTCCCTATGGGGTCAACTTTTAGCTACGAAGGACCTGAAGGTGTTTCAACAGCATTTGGTCCTAAAATGTATGACAGATATCCCGGTTTGGTTCCTCAAGGACTATCTGCAGAAATGATGGCAGAAAAATGGAATTTAGATAGAGATGAATTAGATGAAATAGCTTACTCTTCACACCAAAGAGCTCTCTCTGCTTCAGAGAATGGGCATCTTGATAACCAGATTCTAGAAATTACAGAAACTTTAGATAAAGATGAAGGCGTAAGGCCAGAAACTACTAAAGAAATTCTTTCTCAGCTAGACCCAGCATTTAAACCTGATGGCGTGATTACTGCTGGAAATTCATCACAAATATCCGATGGTGCTGCAGCTTTATTAGTTGTATCGGAAGATGTCATAAATAAGTACAACCTCGAACCTATAGTTAAAATAAATAGTATGTCCGTTGTTGGGACAGATCCTGTTTTAATGTTGAGTGGGCCAATTCCAGCAACAAATAAAGCTCTCGAACATGCAAAATTAAAACCTAAAGATATAAATCTTGTAGAAGTAAATGAAGCATTTTCATCAGTTGTTGGTGCTTGGAGAAAAGAGTTTCCAGAAATTGATTACGAAAATGTAAATGCTAATGGAGGGTCAATAGCAATAGGCCATCCACTTGGAGCTACAGGTGCAAGATTGATGACAAACCTTATCCATGAAATGAAAAGAAATAACCTTAAATATGGCCTACAAGCTATCTGCGAAGGTGGCGGCACTGCAAACGCTACAATTGTTGAATTGGTTTAATTATGAAACCACTTGAGGGGGTTCGTGTATTAGAAATTGCCTCAATTGGTCCTGGGCCTTTGGCCGCAAATGCTTTTCTTGAACTGGGAGCTGAAGTAATTAGGGTAAATAATCCATATGCAGTTAACCTACTTCCTCCAAGTACTGACCCTTCTTTACAAAATCGAATAAACATAACAATAGATTTAAAGTCTGAAGATGGAATTAACTTAATAAAAGAGTTGATTCAAGGGATAGATATTTTGTTAGAAGGTAATCGCCCAGGTGTTATGGAGAAAATTGGCTTAGGCCCAGAAGATATACATAATGTAAACACAAAAACTGTCTACATAAGAATAACTGGCTGGGGACAAGAAGGGGAAATGAAGAGCGATGCTGGTCATGATATAAATTATCTAGCCTTGTCTGGGGTCTTAAGTCTATTGGGAAAAGAAGGATCTCCCCCTGAACCGCCTATAAACCTTGTGGCAGACTATGGCTCTGGAACAATGTTTGCAGTAGTGTCTGGTCTATTAGGAGTCTATGAAGTTAAAAATAACAACAAAGAAAATATTATCTATGATGTCGCTATGTATGAAGGAGCCTCATATCTTGCATCTTTAATGTTTGGATTAAATGATGCAGGGATGTGGAATAAAGAAAGAGGCAGTAATTTATTAGATGGTGGTGCTCCTTTTTACAGATGTTACGAAACAAAAGATAATAAATATATTGCTGTTGGTGCTTTAGAGAATAAATTTTTTAAAGAGTTAGTTACAAAATTAAATCTTCCTATTGAAATGGTAAAGGAGCAAATGAACTTTGATAAATGGCCAGAATATGAAAGTTTATTTAGTGAAATATTTTTAACTAAATCTAGAGATGAGTGGTCTGATATTTTCAAGAACACAGATTCATGTGTGACACCCGTTCTTAATTTAGAAGAAGCAAGAAATCATCCCCATGCAACCTCTAGGAAATCTTTTCTTAATAATTTTCCAAGAAGCGATAATATGTTGAAAGAAAAAAATAATCAAGTAACAAAAAATTCCATTAAATCTATATTTGAAGAATTAAATATTAGTGAAGATTTTATTCAACAAGTTGAGAAAAATGGAACTCTCTTAATAGAATAAGCTCATGCCAATTAATCCAGACATACTGATGAATAAAGACCTTGAAGAGGTCGAAGGCTCTTGGTCTGAAGAAAGAGTAATTTTATATAATATTGCAGTTGGAAGCAGCCAGGACCCTATGAACAAGAGTGATTTAGAGTTTACTGTTGGCCCTAATCCAAAAGTTATACCTTCTTTTGCTGCGTGTATTTATCCTATGGAATCAGTTTTTTCAATTATTGGGAGTGAAGGACTTGAAGTTTCACTAACATCTCTTCTTCATGGAGAGCAAAAAATAACTATACATAAAGATATACCATCAAGCGGTAAAGCTTTAACGAAAGCAAAAATCACGGCCGTTGAGGATTATAGGAAATTTGCATCTGTGACTATTGCCTCTGATTCTTATATAGGCGATGAAAAAATATCAACCGCAGAATCAGTAATGTTATTTATTGGAGAAGGTGGTTTTGGAATAAAACCAGAGAAGAAAGAGAAACTAACTGCACCAAAAACTGACCCTGATAATGTAATTGAATATAAAACTCTCGAAAATCAAGCCATTCTTTACAGAGTTCCTTCTGGAGATAACAACCCCCTACACGTTGATCCTGACTTTGCAAAAGTTGCGGGATTCGAAAGACCAATACTTCATGGATTGTGTACATATGGAATAACTTGTAAAAAATTAATAGAAAGTGAATTTGAAAATGACCCTGTAAAAGTTTCTGAAATTTCTGCTCGATTTAGCGGACCAGTAACTCCTGGTAATACATTAGAAATAAATAGCTGGAATCAAGATTCTTATACAATTGCAAATGTAGTTGAGAAAGAAACAGGAACAGTTGTGCTTAAAGATTTTGTGCTAAAAAGAAAATAAATTTAATTCCCCAAGAAATCTAAAACACTCTCCCAGCCTTTACTTGTTCCTTTGAAAAATTCTGTATGTTGACATTTAGTACATGTAATTGCAGTAAATTTCCTATTTTGGATATTCATGAATCTTGACCATGTCTTTCCAGTCATTGTTACGATATCTTCATCAAATTTCATATTTTGACACTTTGTACAATGCCAAGTTTTATTCTCCATATGAATATTGTACTATTAACTAGTGATGATATTTAAAAGAAATAAAAGTCATAAAATATTAATTTTTATTGGATTATCTATTTTAATTTCTTTTTGCGGCTCTCAAGAAGCTTCTGGCCCAGAAATACAAATTGTAAAAGTTGTTGATGATGAATTCTCTCCGAAAGTATTAAGAGTTCCAGTGGGAAGTACAGTTATTTGGGAATCTGGAGGGGCAAACGATCACAATGTAATTGCAAGTGATGGGTCTTGGCAAGCTGTTTCATCTGATTATTTTGAATATGGAATAATCACTAAAGGTGACCAATTTGAACACACATTTACTGAAGCTGGTGTTTATGAATATTATTGCCCTTTTCATGGAACAAATAACAAAGGTATGGTTGGAATCATTATTGTTGGAGATGCGGATTATGTTCCACCCCCTGAAGAAGTAAATATTACTTTAAGCACTGATGTTTTAGAAGTAGGAAAAGGTTCTCAGTATGACACTATACAAAGTGCAGTAGATGCAGCAAAAGCTGGGGATTTAGTATTAATTAATTCAGGAGTCTATAACGAAAGCGTCACAATAACTACACCCTACTTAACAATTAGAGGAAAAGATAGAAATGGTGTAATCATAGATGGCGAATTCATGAGAGAAAATGGAATCCAAATTTATGAGACTGATGGAGTAAGTGTGGAAAATCTTTCAGTAAGAAACTTTTCCCTAAATGGAGTTTATTGGAATAGTAGCAAAGGCTACAAAGCTTCCCATGTAAGCGCCTACAACAATGGTGACTACGGTGTTTATGCATTCAATTCAACCGATGGAGTTTTTGAAAAAATATATGCTTCTGGACATCCAGATAGTGGGATTTATATTGGCCAGTGTTACCCTTGCAATGCTTTAATTTATGACAGCGTAGTTGAAGGGAATGCACTTGGATACTCAGGTACAAATGCCGGAGGTCATTTATATATTTATAACAATATATGGAGAGACAATATGTCAGGTATTATACCTAATACTCTTGATTCAGAATTAAATCCTCCAGGAAGAGAGACAACTATTGTAGGCAATTTAGTTGTAGACAACAATAACTATGAAGCACCTGCAAATCGTTTTGGATTAGTTGCTAAAGGAATGGGTATTGTTATGCCAGGAAGAGTCGGTGATATTGTTGAAAAAAATATAGTTGTTAATCATGATAAATATGGCCTTGTTGCAAGCCCTATGTTAGATGTAAACCTATACTTCTCACAACACGTACAAGTCAAAAATAATATCATTCTAGATTCTGGTTATACAGACTTAGCTTTGGCTGGACCATGGGGGCCTGGCAACTGTTACGAGGGTAATATTTATCAAACCTCTACACCTCCATTGCTGGAACAACTACACGATTGTGAATCAGTAGGAACTGGTTCTCTCTTGTCACGGTTCCCACTCCAAGGAGATGTTTCAGGTTTAATGATGCTTGCAGGTCTTTTTGCAGACGCAGCAAGTCAAGAACCTCCTAAATCAAGATATAAAGACTATCCTTGGCCAGAACCTCAAGAAAATATGACTTTCATTGATATAAATAAACCATCACCAGCGATAAATTTATTTTATGTACCCGACATGAATTCGGTTGACCTTCCGTTCCATCTTTTAGATGGAGCTAATATTGAAGATCTTACCGGAGCAAAAAAGGAGATAATTATGAGTGGAGTACCGATTACAAGCCCTAATGTTTGGCAATTGTTATTTCAACTTTACGGATATCTAATGCCTTTTGTTTTATATGCGGCTTGGGCTGCATTAGCAATTAAAG
>Ga0208407_1000451_pt1 | contig 19173 bp, 17 predicted proteins | sample ETNtaG_9_FD_185775 | JGI IMG/M metagenome (GOLD analysis project Ga0208407, IMG submission 185775) | Marine microbial and viral communities from oxygen minimum zone, Eastern Pacific Ocean - ETNP201406SV69 (SPAdes) (version 2) | ecosystem: Environmental > Aquatic > Marine > Oceanic ...
ATGTGAAAGTAATAAAGCAAAGCATGGTAGATTCTAGGAATTCCGCTGAAATAGAATTTAAAAATGTCATTGTCTCTAAGGATGACTTACTTGGAGATCCTCACAATGCCTATCCTGTTATTGAAAATGTTTTAGATGTTGCAAGAGTTGCTATTGCCGCTGAAATGTTAGGAAATTCTTCTAAAGCTTTTGAGATTACCCTTGATTACTTAAAAGAAAGAAAACAATTCGGCGTTTTAATTGGTAGCTTTCAAGCCCTAAAGCATAGAGCCGCTGAAATGTATTCAGAAATAGAGTTAACTAAATCTGCAGTTGTTTCTGCAATGAACGCTATAGACGAGAAATCGAATGATACAGCTCGACTCTCAAGCCTTTGCAAGTTTAAAGCCTGCGAAACTTCTCACTTAGTATCGAATGAATCTGTACAAATGCACGGAGGTGTGGGTGTTACTGATGAGTATGATGTTGGGTTATTCTTAAAAAGATCTAGAGTGGCAGAACAAGTCTTTGGCAATGCGGATTATCATGTAGATAGATACGCTACTCTAAGTGAATACTAAGGAAGAGTTCCTTCTGAAGAAACCTTAAGGCCAATTATGAGTTCCCTAAAAGGAGTGATCTGTTTCTTATTGTTGGTTTTAAATACTCTCTTTTGGTGTATTTTCTTACTCAGTCTTGCGGTTATTAAGTTAATTATTCCCTTCGAGTCATCAAAAAAAATATTTACGCATTTAATTATATTAATAGGTGAATGTTGGATATTTTGTAATGGCTTATGGATTAGAACCTTTCATAATCCTAAATGGAAGGTAGAAGGTTTTGAGAAACTAGATAAAAAAAACTGGTATCTTAGTGTAGCTAATCACCAATCCTGGGCAGATATCTTTATCTTGCAATCCATTACTAACAGAAAAATTCCTATGCTTAAGTTTTTTATGAAAGATGTATTAATTTGGGTTCCTGTTATAGGTCTGGCCTGGTGGGCACTCGATATGCCATTCCTTAAAAGATATTCTGAAGAAAAGATAAAGCGAAACCCAGAACTGAGAGGAAAAGATGTGGCTTCTATGAAAAAATCTTTTACTAGATTTTCAAGGTACCCTGTTTCTATCTTTATTTTTGCAGAAGGCACACGATTCACTAAAGAAAAAAAAGAATCGCAAAACTCACCATTTAATAACCTTTTATTGCCTAAACCCGGTGGAGTAGGCTTAACCTTATCAACCATGCCTTATATTAATAAACTAATAGATTTCTCAATTAAGTATGAAAGTGACGAGAGGACTTTTTGGGCTTTTCTTTGTGGAAAAATGAACAAAGCGACCATTAAAACTAACTTACTTGATATCCCACAAGAACTTCTAGGGGGAGAATATAGTGAAGATAAGATTTATAGAGACGAGTTAAAAAATTGGTTATATGATATTTGGCAAGAGAAGGATAAGTTTCTTAGTGGCTAGGAAAGGAGAATTTCGATGATAGACCTTTATTACGCACCGACTCCAAACGGATGGAAGATTAGTATCATGCTTGAAGAGGCTGAAATGGAATATAAAGTTATTCCAGTGAACCTAGGAGCAGGAGACCAATTTAAACCTGAGTTCTTGAAAATCAGTCCAAATAATAGGATGCCAGTTATAGTTGATAGTGACGGGCCAGGAGGAGGAGAAATAAGTGTCTTTGAGTCAGGTGCAATCCTAATGTACTTAGGTGAAAAATCAGGCAAATTCTTTCCTCAGTCTGATAAAGAAAGAATCAGAGTTCTGGAATGGCTTTTCTGGCAAATAGGCGGCTTAGGTCCTATGGCAGGTCAAGTCAGTCACTTTGTAAATTACGCACCTAATTTCCCTGGAGATCATTCTTATTCAGAAAAACGATATAAGAATGAATATGACAGATTGCTAGGGGTGATGAACATGGTACTCGAAGAAAGAGATTTCCTAGCGGGTGAATACTCTATTGCTGATATGGCTTCTTTCCCCTGGGTTACGGCCTATAAGAGATATGAGGTAGATTTAGATTCTTTTAAAAACGTACGAAGATGGTTTGATGCAATCAAATCCAGACCTGCTGTAAGAAAAGGCATGGATGTAGGGAAGGAAAATAGAAATTTTGGTAAAGGAATTTCTAAAGAAAGCCTAAAAACTATGTTTGGGCAAGATTCTAAAAGTATAAAAGAAGAAGCAGAAAAAAAATTAAAAGATTAAATTAATTTTATAAGAATTCTTTAATCAGCTGGATCCTGTCATTCCCAAAAAACATATTAGTTTCGTCTACAAAGAAAGTAGGAGAACCGAAACCCCCTCTGTCCATTAATTCTTGAGTATTATTAATAAGCTTTTCTTTGGTATTCGGATCATTGATGTATAGGAGAAATTCTTGCTCATCCCAATTAAAAGTTCTGATTATTTGCAATAAGACATCGTCTGAAGAAATATCTTTTCCATCTGCCCAGTAAGACTTAAATATAGATTCTGAATACTCTTCTATACTTCCCTTATTAATAGCATAAAAGGCTCCGCGCATAGCTTTTACACTATTAACAGGAAATATCTTAGGCCAATTAATCGTTATATTTCTTACAATTGCCCAATCATTTAAATCTTTTTGAGAATAATCTGATTTCTCTTTTACAGGGTTTTGTCTAGATTCGTATACACTTGGATTGATAGAATTAAAGATTCCCCCTACCAAAATTGGCTTCCAGACTATATTTAAATCGTATTCCTCCTTTAATTCCAACAAGCCCCTAAAGGATAAATAAGTCCAAGGACTACTGCAATCAAAGTAATATTCTAGTTTCTTCATAAGTCTATTTATTGAGATATCAATCAAGATATCGGAAAATAAAAATAAAATGAACATAATTTTTATATAAAATAAATCTGAATTTATTTATATAAAGTTTTGTGAAAAAAAGTTTCTTATTATTAGCACCTCTATTTCTGCTTCTGGTTCAAGAAGTCTCCCCTACAGAGGCAATTAAATTAGATGAATTCTCTTATACAAAGAAACAAGTCGCTCTAGCTGAGGAAGTCGTAAAGATTCTGGAAGAAGACCATTTTTTAAAAAAAAGTTTCGATTCAGTTCAGATAGAAGCTTTTGATCTTTATTTAGAAAGGCTTGACCCAAATAAAAATATTTTTCTTTCAAGTGAGTTAAATGAATTTAAAAAGGATATTGGCAATAAAAGAGATATTGAAGATAACCTTAAGGTCGCTTATGACGCCTTTAAAACATACGGTAAACGCTATCTAAGTAGACACGATCTACAAGTAAATTTTCTTAATAATATATCCGAAAATGATCTAAGAAGTTCGAAAAGGATTATCAGAGACAGGTCTAAAGCTGAAAGGCATGATGTTATTGGAGAATTAAAGAATTCCTGGAAAGACTTAATTGTTAATGACGTCATTCAGCTTATGCTTTCAAGTAATTCTATAGAAGAATCTGCTGAAAAAACTCTAAAAAGACTTAAAAACCAACTTAACTATTTTAATCAGACAAGGAATGAAGACGTATTTAATATCTATATAAATTCAATCTCTTCTATCTATGGCCCTCACACTTCTTATATGTCTCCTAAGAATACTGAAGACTTTGATATTAATATGAGCTTATCTTTAGAAGGCATAGGGGCTCTACTTTCTCCTGATGGTCCTTATACATCTATTTCTTCATTAATCCCTGGGGGTCCGGCTGAAAAATCTGGACTCTTGAAAGCTAAGGATAAAATTATTGGTGTCGGGCAAGAAGATGATGGTGAAATCATTGATGTAGTGGGATGGAGACTTGATGATGTTGTTGAGCTTATAAGAGGTCCAAAGGATTCGAAAGTAAGATTAGAAATAATTCCAGGCACTTCTCTAGATGATTCAAACACCAAAGAAATTGAAATAATAAGGAATTTAGTAAAACTTGAAGATCAAGCAGCGGAGAAGAAAATTATCAATATAGAAAGAGGCAATAAAACCTTCAAATTAGGAGTTATTGAGTTGCCAGCATTTTATTTTGATTTTGACGCTTATCAAAAGAGAGACTATAGCTATAGAAGTAGCAGTAAAGATGTAAAAAAACTTTTAAGGGAATTAAATCAAGAGAATATTGAAGGGTTGATTCTAGATCTTAGGAATAACGGAGGAGGATCTCTCTACGAGGCAAATGCTTTAGCTCATTTATTTATAGGTAGAGGAACGACTGTTCAGGTAAAAGACTCTAAAGGAAATATCCAAGGGCTTGGGGAAAGGTGGGGTTATCAATTCTTTGATAAACCACTTGTCGTTCTTGTTAATAAATTCAGCGCATCAGCTTCAGAGATTTTGGCTGGTGCAATTCAAGATTACAATCGCGGCATTGTTGTTGGCACTGACACTTTTGGTAAAGGAACTGTTCAAAGAGTTGATATGCTCTCAGCTGGGCAATTAAAATTCACTGAATCAAAATTTTATAGAGTTTCTGGAAGTAGTACTCAAAATAAAGGAGTAATTCCAGATATAGAAATTCCAGTAAGCTTCGATGTAGACGAGATAGGAGAAAGTAAGCTTGATCGAGCACTTGAGCATGACAGTATACCTACTGCTTATTATAGAAATTTTAATAGGGTAAGCCCTCATTTAGACTTATTAAAAGAAAGGAGTCACATAAGAATAGATAATTCTCTTTTCTTTAATTCAATGGAAACTAGAAAAGAATGGAGAAAAGCTAATGATATTACTTTCTTAGATTTGCACATAGATGAAAGAAGGAAGATCAAAGAAAACATAGAGAATTTTGTCTTATCTCAAGAAAATGAGTTACGAAAAGAACTACAACATCCAACCTTTCTGAACTATCAGGAATTCCTAGATAGAGATGAAGATCCTGATACCTTAGATGTAGAATTTAATGTATTAGATGAGGCAGCGAATATTTTAAGCGATCTCATAGAAATAAAATCTGGACCTTTAATAGCTTCATTAGATAGAACGGGTTAAATATGAAAATAGTATCTTTTAATATAAACAGCATAAGGGCAAGGCCACATCAGGTTGAAGCTATAGTAAAAAAGCACAGACCAGATGCCATTGGCTTGCAAGAAACTAAAGTTCACGATGACGAATTTCCTTATGAGATTGCAGATTCAATAGGTTATCAGGCACATATACATGGCCAAAAAGGACATTATGGAGTTGCTATCCTAACTAAAGATAAACCTAAAAAAGTAATCAAAGGATTTGAAAATGATAAAAAAGATTCTCAAAGAAGATTTATATCAACTAGCTTAAAAAAAGGAAATAAATTAATACATGTCTTGAATGGGTATTTTCCCCAAGGAGAAGAGAGAGATCATCCTATAAAATTCCCTGCCAAAGTTAAATTCTATAAAGACCTAATTAAACATCTAAAGAAAAATTATGACTCTAAAGATCTTTTAATGGTTATGGGAGACTTAAATATATCTCCTCAAGATATAGACATTGGAATAGGAGAGGAAAATAAAAAAAGATGGCTAAGGACAGGAAAATGTAGCTTCCTGCCTGAAGAAAGAGAGATGTTAGATAAATTAACTTCATGGGGTTTGTCCGACTCGTATAGAACAATTCACCCTGAAGTAAACGATAAATTCAGTTGGTTTGATTACAGAAGTAAAGGGTTTGACGATAAACCCAAAAGAGGTTTAAGAATAGACCATATTTGGGTAACAAAAAAATTAAATGCTCTGGTTAAAGAAGTAGGTATAGATTATGACATTAGGGGGATGGAAAAGCCTTCAGACCATGCTCCTATTTGGACAGAGTTTAAACTTTAGATCTTTTAATCTTAAAAAATTTTTTTAGCAAAGCGGAAGATTCTTCCTCTAAAGGGCCTTGCTCAAATTTCACGTAATGATTAACAAAGTTAGCCTCAAGTAAATTGCCATTACTTATTACAGCTCCAGACTTTTCATCTTTAGTAGAAAAAATTACTTTATCAAACCTGGCATGAATTAGAGCGCCACAACACATCAGGCAAGGTTCAAGAGTTACGTACATAGTGGCATCAGTTAATCTGTAATTGCCTATCTTCAACGCAGCTTTTCTTATAGCTACGATTTCTGCATGAGAAGTAGGGTCTGTTTTAATAATAGACTCATTGTGGGCTTCGGAGATAATTTCATTCTCATAAACCACAACAGCCCCTACAGGGATTTCCTCTTTCTTAAAACCTAGGAGTGCTTGCTCGTAAGCCCTTTCCATAAAAAATAAATCGTTCTTCATTAAAGTTTTTAATAATTATTTAAGAAGCTTTGTCATTTTAAACATTTTGACACTATTGCCCTTTTTACTTTTATAAATTATTTCATCATCAATTTTATATCCTCGAGCCTTATACAAATGAATACCAGATAAAGTTGCCATTAATTCAAATCTCTTAAATCCAGCATTAGAAGCTTCTTTCTCTGCCAAACCTAAAATGAAAGTGCCTATACCTTTTCTAGCCCAATCCGGATGTGTGTACATGGCCCTAATCTTTGCGGCATCATCATTTGGATTAAGAAAATCATTAGATCGGTTAGGCGTGTGATTTCCTCCAAATAGCGTCTTTCTATTACTCCAGCCCCCACAACCTACCAATATTCCTTCAAAATCAATTAAAAAATAGGTTTTATCCAGTATTAATTGGTCATCCAAGCCCATGGATTCGAAAGAAGCTTCTAACTCTTCTTCATTCACGTAATTTCCCAAAAGCCCTGTAATAGATTGCTCCATAAGCCCCTTTATAGCAGGGATATCTTCTAAATTAGCTAATCTGTATTTAAAATCCATAAAAGGTACATATTTTTAAAAAAGGTACATAAAAAATGTTTAATTTTAAGTTATTTGTTTATTGTTATCAGTTTTAGAAGTTTATTAAAGTTTGCATTAGTATTCAACGCTCTATAAAATGCTAGTAATTCGTGCTTTGATCCTGCTTGCAGCGATTTAAAAAGAAATAGCTAAAATGGAAATTATTTTCTGTTCCAATCATTTCTTTTTAAGTTACTAAATTATGGATTTTAGCCATTTTTATTAATAAATTTGGGGTAACACTTATGTTTAAATTAAGAATAAGCAATTTTGCTATTGCTTTATCTCTTCTCATATTGCCTAACCTACCTTCTTTCGTGGCTGCAGCTGACGAAGTTGAAGAAGTTGTAGCCGTTGGAACAAGAAGAGAAGCAAGATCAGTTGGTGACTCGCCAGCTCCAGTAGATATTATTAGTGGATCAGATTTCACTAATCAAGGAGCAGCTGATTTACCTGACATGATCAGGACACTTGTACCTTCTTTTAATGTTAACACTCAACCAATTAGTGACGCGGCTACTTTAATAAGGCCAGCTAACTTAAGAGGATTACCACCCGATAATATGTTGGTATTGGTAAACGGAAAGAGAAGACATAGAGGTGCAGTTATATCATTCTTAGGAAGCGGAATATCAGATGGAGCTCAAGGTCCAGATATTTCAGCAATTCCTTCAATAGCCTTAAAGCAAGTAGAAGTCTTAAGAGACGGAGCCGCTGCTCAGTACGGCTCTGACGCAATTGCAGGCATCATAAACTTTGTCTATAAAGACAATGCTGAAGGTGCTCAATTAGAAATCAGAAGCGGTGAGTATGCTGACGGAGATGGCGGCATGTATAGAGTCGCTGCTAACGTTGGAATGCCTTTTACTGCGAATGGTTTTGCAAACGTTTCTATCGAGTTTCAAGACTCAGATCCTACTAACAGAAGTGTTCAGAGAGGAGATGCTCAGGCACTTTATGATGGTGGAAATGCTGCCATATGGAACTATCCTGGTGAAGCACAGATTTGGGGTTCTCCTGAAGTTAGCGATGATATTAAATTAGTTGCTAACATCGGCTTAGAATTAGATGCTAATAAAGAGTTTTATCTTTTTGGTAACTACGCTGAAAGAAAAGTCCTTGGTGGATTTTTCTTCAGAAATCCTACTAACAGAGGCGGAATTTTCTCTACTGATGGTGGAGCAACCCGTTTAGTTGGTGATGTAGCTCAAGCAACTACTGGTGCAGCTAGAACTTGTCCTGTGGTTCCAGTTCCTGCTTCTGGTGCTGGTTCAGCAACAGACACTGCTTTAGCAGCTATAATTGCTAATCCTAATTGTTTTGTTTTCAACCAAGTTTTCCCTGGTGGATTTACACCTAGTTTTGGTGGAGACGTAATGGATTGGTCTATTGCTTCTGGAATTAGAGGAACTACAAGTGGTGGTACTATGTATGACATTAGCCTTAGCGTTGGTGAAAATACAGCTGACTATTTAATCAAAAATACACTAAATGGTTCATTAGGACCTAAATCACCAACAGTATTTAATCCTGGAAGTTATATCCAACTTGAAAAGAACTTTAACGTTGATCTGGTTAAGCAAGTTAAAGTTGATGGATGGGCTTCTGACCTTAACGTTGGTTATGGATTAGAGTTCAGGGAAGAGCAATTTACTGTTGTTTCTGGTAACAAAGAAAGTTGGGAAATTGGACCTTTCTTCGACCAAGGTTTTGGAATTGGATCTAACGGATTTGGTGGATTCAACCCTGACATGGCAGGAGTATGGGACAGGAGTAACGTAGCTCTTTATGTAGATTTAGAAGCTGACTTAACTGATAAACTTCTCCTTGGATTAGCGGGTCGTTATGAAGATTTTGATACTTTTGGATCTACAAGTAACTTCAAGTTGTCTGGTCTTTTCAGAGCTACAGATAGAGTTAATTTGAGATTCACAAGTAGTACTGGTTTCAGAGCTCCAACACCTGGACAAGGAAATATTTCTAATATTTCTACTGTTGCAGGGAATGATGGTGTCTTATTCCAAAAAGGTACTCTTGCTCCTACTAATCCAGTGTCTATGGCATATGGAGGAGAAGAACTTCAACCTGAAGAATCAACAAACTTAAGTTTTGGTATGGTTATGGATGTTACTGACTCTTTCAACGTGACTATTGATGCTTATTCAATTGAGCTTGAAGACAGAATTACTCAAGGTGATGATGTGAGTTTAACACCGGCGGATATAGCGAACTTAACTGCTCAAGGAATTCCTGGTGCAGGCGATCTAACTAACTTCAGATTCTATGTTAACGATTTCGATACCACTACTGAAGGTATTGATATAGTTGCAACTTACTCTGCAGAAATGGGTAATGGAACTACTGACTTTACTTTTGTGCATAGTAAAACAAGTACCGAAGTTGACAAAACAAGTGGACTTGTTGGCGGAGCTAGAATAGGTCAATTAGAAAGCTTACTTCCTGAATCAAGATGGAATCTAACTGCTGTACACAACTCCGGTGACTGGAGAGTGCTAGCTAGATACAATTGGATTGATGAATGGATCTGGTGGGATATTTATTCTGATCCTGTCTTTTCTACAACTGTAGGTGACATGTCTACTCTTGATCTTGAGGTTTCAAGAGATCTTGGGGAGTATACTCTTACATTAGGAGCGCAAAATATTACTGATGAATATCCTGACAATCCTTCTGCAACATTATGTTGTGGAATGAAGTACCCTGAAGGATCTCCATTTGGTTTTAATGGAGCATTCTATTACTTCAAGTTAGGTTTAGACTTTTAATATTAGAGTTCGATAAAAAAGGGTGCATAAAGCACCCTTTTTTTATTTCGAATACACGACTTTGCCCCCAACTATTGTGCTTACCACTTCAGCAGCCATAATATCCTCTTCAGGAATCTTCATTATGTCTTTTGAGAAGATTGTAAAATCAGCTAATTTACCAACCTCTATACTTCCTTTTATTTCTTCTTCAAAAACTGCATAAGAAGACCATATAGTAAACATTTTTAGGGCCTCTTCCCTTGTAACCGCTTGTTCCAGATGCCATCCCTTATCATGGAATCCATCTAAATCTTTTCTACTAACAGCAGCCTTAAATTCTATTCTAGGATCTCCTATTTCAACTGGAGCATCTGACCCTCCAGCTATTACCACTCCCAAATCTAAAAGATTTCTCCATGGATAGGCGTTACTTAATCTCTCATAACCTAGTCTTTTATAAGCAAAATGAAGATCACCAATAGCGTGAGAAGGTTGCATGGAAGCTATAACTTCCATATCACTAAATCTTATTTGATCCTCTGGCCTTATATTTTGTGAATGCTCTATCCTCCATCTAGGACTAGCTATAGTTCTATCTTCATCATTTACTTCATTAAAAGCTTCTTCATACCAATCCAATACAACTTTATTTCCTAGGTCACCTATCGCATGTGTTTCTATTTGTATTCCATTTTTTAAGGCTTTAATTAATGTTGGCATGGTCTCTTCTTTTTTTAGTATTAAGAGACCTTCCGTATCGTAATCTTCATATTTTTTAAAAAATACTGCTCCTCTTGAACCTATAGCACCATCTGCAACTAACTTAATACCTCTGGCAGTCAACCAGTGCTGATTATCAAGAAAAGGGCCATCATTTAAGAAATCTTGAGCTTCTTTAGTATTTTCCACATAGAGATGAATTCTAATAGGAATGCTATCTTCAGCTTGTATTTCCTTTAGTATCTCAAAATCTTGTAATGGAGAGCCTGCATCATGGACTTGCGTCCAGCCCATCCTTGCATTCACTTCTAAACCAGCTTCAATAGCTTGTCTTTCTTGTTTTCGACTTTTCTTAGGAATTAAGTTCTCAATTAATAGTGATGCCTTATCGACCAGAACTCCATCAGGGTTACCCTTTTCATCTCTATTTATCTTTCCTCCGTGAGGGTCTTCAGTGCTGGAGCTAATGTTTGCTAAGGAGAGAGCATAGGAATTAACTATAACAGCATGCCCGTCAGCTCTTTCGAGAAGAATTGGCTTATCATTAGATATTAAATCCAACTCTTCTTTAGTAGGAAACCTTCCTTCGGGCCATTTTTTTTCTATCCACCCTCTTCCTACAACCCATTCACCTTTCGGTAAACCATTTGCATAAATTTGCACACTGGTCAGCATCTCTTTCAAACTCTTTGATCCTTGAAGATTTAAGGAGAGCTCTCTATAACCAGTCCCCTTAAGATGCACATGAGAATCTATAAAACCTGGGTAAACAAAAACATCAGATAGATTCATAATTTCTGCATTGCATTTATATGATCCAACTTCTTTATTAGAGCCAGCAAAAATGATGGAACCATCTTTTACAGCGACTGACTCCACAACGCTATTATTTGAATCTGCTGTATAAATTTTAGAGTTGTATAAAACTAAATCGGCATCTAAACAGACTTCTTCCTGGCTACAGCCTATAAGCGTAGCTATTAGTAAAAAATAAATAGTTCTTCTCATTTTATGCAATGACCCCCTTATCCATTAAAGTTTTCTGTGTTTCTTTATCCATACCCATTTCCGAAAGAATCTCAGAGGTGTTTTCTCCTATATGGGGAGCTCTTTTAAAGGAGATCTTGTCTTCACCATCTATTTGAAAAGGGCTATTTATAGTAAGAAGTTTAGAAAACGACTCATGCTCTAAGGGAACTAAAGTTTCGGTTTCTAAAAATTGCGGATCATTCTCATGGTCAGTAGTTTTTCCCAAAACTCCGTAAGTGGCTCCCGAAGGTCTTAGAAGTTTATTTACTTCATCTAAAGTCATCTCTGAGAACTCAGACTGAAGTTCAACTTTTAGTTCTTTAGCGTTTTCTATTAAATTATCTCCTTCAAATCTTGGATCAGTTAAAAGATCAGTTCTATTAATAGCCTTAACTAATTTAGGCCATTCTCTGGTAGCATTAATTAATCCAAGTGCAAATTCTCTATTGTCCTTAGTTGTGTAGAAATCATAGAAAGGGTGTCTTGGTAAAGGTTCTGATCGATCAGCAAATTCTACACCCATTAAAGCAGCTTGAATAAAAACTCCATTAGCCCATGCACCATTAGCCATTAGAGATGTAGAAACTTCGGACCCTTTTCCGGTTAATTGCCTTTTATATAAAGCTGTAACGATAGCTCCATATAAAGCCATGCCTGTAGGATGATCTCCCATTCCAGGGGTAGACCATGCAACTGGTGAATTATCTGAAGGCCTAACCCAATCCATTAATCCGCTTCTTGCCCACCAAGCCATTGAATCGTAGGCTGTTCTATCTGCATCGGGTCCAGTTTCTCCATAACCAGTTAGAGAAGCATAAATTAGTCTTTCATTTAAAGGGCAAATTTCTTCAGCAGTAATCTTTAATTTCTTTCTAACAGGAAAAGGCATGTTAGTGACAAAAACATCTGCGGAAATGACTAAGTCTTGAAGTATCTTTAAAGCCTCAGGTTCTTTTAAATTTAAAGATAAACTTTTTTTATTCCTAGAAGTTAATTCCCAACAGTAATTCTCTTTCCCTTCCGGCATCCTTCCATTGGTAATCAACCACCTTAAACTATCTCCAACTTCAGGAGGTTCAATCTTAATAACTTCTGCACCATAATCTGCCATTATTGTTGCAGCCGAAGGCCCTGCAATAAAACTGGCAGCATCTACAACTTTTAAACCTTCAAATAAATGCTGAGAATCTTTCAAAATTTAGCTCTCCTTTAGTTGGCTAACTTATCATATATAAACTAGATTTAGATACTAATTCTAAACAGAAAAGGTTATCTTATAAAAATAAATGGGGAGGAGGCCTAATGCCACAAAGATTTAAAGTTATAGCGCTAACTTTTGCTGCAGTGTTTATATGCTATATAGACAGAGTAGTAATTTCACTGGCAATCATCCCTATGAGTGAAGGCACTGGTTGGTCGGAAACTCAAAGAGGATTCATCTTATCAAGCTTCTATATCGGATATATTCTCACACAAATCCTAGGGGGTTTACTGTCAGACAGGATAGGTGGAAAAATAGTTCTAGGTGTAGGTCTAATAGTGTGGTCTGTATTTACTTTTATAACTCCATGGGCATTTTATGGCGGTATGGCTGCTTTAATAATTGCCAGAATAGGAATGGGTCTAGGAGAAGGTATAACTTTTCCTGCATGGCATAGTTTATATGCCAGATGGGTTCCTTTTAATGAGAGAGCTAGATCTGTTGCTATCACAAATAGTGCTATTCCCATTGGTACAATCTTCGGATTGGTTATAACTCCAATTATTATTTTACGTTGGGGTTGGGAGTGGGCCTTCTACTTATACGGTGGTCTTGGATTTGTTTGGTACTTCTTTTGGCAAAGAATTGCTTACTCTACTCCCAAAGAAGACCCAAACATCTCTTCAGATGAGCTAGAATTTATAACCAATAATGCGCCTGCTTCAGAAAATGCTGAAAATTTACCCTTTGTAAAATGGGTAACAAATCTTCCTTTAAGCGCTATAGCTGTTGCCCATTTCTGTAATAATTATAGTCTCTTTGTCTTTTTATCATGGCTGCCTATCTTTATAAGAGATGGTCTGGGGGTGCCTATGGCGGCAGTAGGATTATTAGCCATGCTTCCTCATATAGCTTCTTTCTTATTTCTAAATGTTGGAGGTTATTTCGCAGATTATCTAACTAATAAAGGGGTGAAGCTATTAACAGTAAGAAAACTTTGTAATTCAATTGCATTTGGGGGAAGTGGAATATGTTTATGCTTAGTGCCAGAGCTAGAAAGTGTTGCAGCTATAATTGCCATTATGTGCCTAGGTAATGTTTTTGGTGGATTCGGTGCAGGAGGTTTTATAGTAAACCATGCAGACATTGGACCTAAGCACACAGGGAGATTAATGGGCATAACCAATATGATTGCAGCTTTACCAGGTATAGTGGGAGGTATTCTTACAGGAGTAATCCTTGATGTCACTAATTCATGGGATATGGTATTTTATGTAGTAGCTGGGATAACTTTTTTTGGGGGAATTTATTATTTCCTCTTCGCCAGCACAGAAAAACAATTTGATTAAATTATGAATAATGCAATAAAAAAAGAATTAAAAGATAACGGTGTCATGGTCCTAACCTTAAATAGACCTGAAGTACTTAATGCTATGAATCGAGACCTAATAATGGGTCTTTATGAAACTTTTCAAGAAATAGAAAAAGAAAAAGATTCAAGAGTAATAATAATTACCGGTGAAGGGAGAGGCTTTTGTTCAGGTGCAGACTTAGCTAATGGGGGCTGGCCAAGCGAGGAAGGAATGACTGGAGGTGAAGCTGGCGCTAATAGTATGGAGATTGGATTTAACCCTCTTATAAGATTAATAACCTCAATAGATAAGCCAGTTATTACGTGCATAAACGGTATAGCTGCTGGAGGAGGAGTTGGACTGGCTCTTTCGGGAGATCTAATCGTAGCCTCAGAATCTGCTAAATTTAAATTAGTTTTTGGACCTAATTTGGGCATTATTCCTGATGTAGGAGCATCTTGGTTTGTACCAAACCTTATAGGTAGGGCGAGAGCTAATGGAATGGGACTATTAGGAGATGACGTTTCTGCTAAACAAGCTAAAGAATGGGGTTTGATATGGGATTGCTATCCAGACGATCAACTTATGGATGAAACTATGAAGCTAGCCGATAGATTAGCAAATGGAGCAATTAAGGGCCTAAAAGAAGTTTCTAAAGCTCACTTTAAAGCACTTTCTGGATCCCTTGATGAACAATTAGACTACGAAAGAGACACGCAAAGAGTTTTATTAGATAGAGATGAATTCAAAGAAGGCGTAACAGCCTTTCTAGGGAAAAGGAAACCAAATTTTAGAGATATTGATTAATAAGTATCTACTAGTATAGAGTTAATAATTATTGGGGGAATTATGAAAATCTTAAAGAAAAAACAATTTAGATTATTGGCACTTTTATCTGGAATAGCATTAATGACTATATCCTGTAGTAGCGATCAAGAAGATAAAGTAAATACTTCGGGTGTTGTGAATAGTGGTTCCACTAATATTGGTTTAATTGATGATAAAAGAATATTAGAAGCTGAAAGCGAACCAGGAAATTGGCTTGCACATGGCAGAACCTATGAAGAAAACAGATTCTCTCCCTTAACAAAGATTAATAAAGAAAATGTTTCTGATCTTGCATTAGCTTGGTATAAAGATATGGGCACCAATCGCGCGCAAGAGTCTACCCCCATCGTGGTTGATGGAATAATGTTCCTGACAAGCTCATGGAGTAAGGTTTACGCGATTGATGCTATAACTGGGGAAACTATTTGGTTTTTTGATCCTAAAGTACCTGGAGAAGTAGCAAGAAGAGCCTGTTGCGATGTTGTAAATAGAGGAGTGGCTGTATACAACGGAAAAGTTTATTTCGGAAGTCTAGATGGTAGATTATTTGCTTTAAATGCAGAGACTGGAGAAAAGGTTTGGGAAGTAAACACACTAAATGACACCGAAAGATTTTACACAATAACTGGAGCCCCTAGAGCAGCCAAAGGAAAAGTTTTTATTGGAAATGGAGGAGCTGAATTTGGAGTAAGAGGCTATGTAACAGCATACGATTCAGAAACAGGTGAACAGATTTGGAGGTTTTATACTGTTCCAGGTGACCCGAGTTTAGGTTTTGAAGACCCTATCATGGAATTAGCTGCAGACACATGGAAAGGAAGCAATTGGTGGGAATTTGGTGGGGGTGGAACCGTATGGAACTCTATAGTGTATGACTCAGATTTTAATAATCTCTATCTTGGTGTTGGTAACGGCTCTCCTTGGACGAGGGAAATAAGATCGCCAGGAGGCGGAGATAACCTTTTTCTTTCATCTATAGTTGCCTTAGATGTAGATACTGGCGAATATAAATGGCATTACCAAACTACTCCAGGGGATAACTGGGATTATACCGCCGTTCAGGATATGGCCCTGGCTGAAATGGACATTGACGGGAAAAAAAGGAAAGTCTTATTACAAGCTCCTAAAAATGGATTCTTTTACGTAATAGATAGAAGCAATGGTGAGCTTCTGAGAGCTAATCCTTTTGCTACAGTAACCTGGGCATCGCATGTCGATCTAGAAACCGGTAGGCCAGTAGAGAATCCAGGATTAGATTATTCTGAAGAAGCAAAATGGGTATTACCTGGCCCTCTGGGAGCACATAATTGGCAAGCTATGTCAGTTGATGCCAAATCTAGTATGGTTTATCTTCCTGCCCAAGATAATCCTCTAATCTACTCCATTGCTGATGAATACAAAAAGACTGGAATCTACAAAAGAAACCCTGGAAGAATGAACCTGGGACTAGAGTTTGGAAGAATAACACAACTTTTCTTAGACAATATTGAGAGTTGGCCAACTCCGAAGGGTTATCTAAAAGCTTTCAATCCTTTAACCGGAGAAGAGTCATGGTCTATTGAAATTCCTCATTACTGGAACGGAGGTATAGTAGCCACAGAAGGAGGTTTGGTTTTCCAAGGTGACGCCCTAGGGATGTTTACTGCATATGATAAAGATACAGGAGAGCAGCTATGGCAATTCAATACATACACTTCTATGTTAGCACCTCCAATTACTTACGAAATCAACGGCGAACAGTATGTTTCAATATTAACTGGAACGGGTGGTGGTGACCTTTTTTCAGGAGAACCCTTAGACCCTGTTCAGAAACCAGCTTCCTTAAACTATAGCAATGCTGGAAGATTACTTGTCTTCAAATTAAATGGAACAGAAGAACTTCCTCAGCCTAACCTAAGAAATAGAGATATTCCAAAACAAAATTTAAGTGTAGTAAGTAACGGTGACTTAAAGAAAGGCGAAATCCTATACCACGATTTTTGTGCAGGATGTCATGGTCTTGTAGCCCGCTCAGGAGGTGTTATCCCAGACTTAAGATTAATGGGACAAGGCTCTCATGAAGGTTTTGATCTAATAGTGCTTGAGGGCATACTTTCTAGTAACGGAATGGCTTCATTTAGTGATGTACTAACCAAGGAAGATACAAATTTAATCCATAACTATGTTAAAGCTAGAGCTCAGCAAGACAGATTAGTAGCTACAGGAGAAATAGAAGCGGGTTCTGAAAGACTGACTTGGTTAGATTTAGAAGACTAACCTAGATTTTATAAAGGTCTTTTTGCAGGTAAGGTTGGAGGAGCAACCTCTTTGAATTGAAAAGTAGGCTCTTCTCCTTCTTGACCGGAAAGCGAACCAGTGTCTTGATAATTTTCTCCTTCAGATTTCTTCTGATCCCCAGTTAGAATATTTCTGCTCATATTTCCATTAAGAATTTCTCCTTCTTCCATCTTTTTTAAAGCTTCTTCCGCTGTTTTGGCATTCTCTTCAGACCATTCTATTGAATAAGCTCTGGGTTTAGCTGAAGGAATCCCTGCATTATCAAGATCTTTTACCCAGAAAAAGATTTCTCCCGAATTAATATTCTCCTTGTCTGGTTCACTTATATTTATCCAAAGTATTCTAAATTCGCTGGGCATGTCTTGATTTGCTGGCCATCCCATAAGACCTTCAAGAGCATGCCAAGTAAAGAAATAGAAAAAACTTGTTAATATTAGGATAGAGGCTTTAAAAGCCTTAGAAAAACTTGTATAAAAGTAAAAGCTCAATAATAAAGCAGCTATAACTACATAAGCAGCAATTAGGATTATTCTTTCCTCGATCAATTCCTACTATCCTTTTGAATTGCTTCCTAAGGCTCGAGTTAATAGTCTTTTAGAGAGTTGATTTACATTTGTTATATTTTTATTACCATCAACTGTAAACCTAACAGCGGTCCTTTCATCGCCCACACCTTTTAATCCATGCGTACCATAATAAATTAATTCTACTTCAGGATTTAGTTTCTCCACCTTCACATCAACATCTAATGTTTCTTTATAGTTAGCCTTGTAGTGAAGTAAATTTACTACATATTCGCCTGGTTGAAGCTTCCTAACAGTAACAATCTCCTGGTTGATAGGGTTAGAAATTGATTGTCCATTAACGTTCATTTTATCTGCAAAGACTCCTCTATCGTCTCTGTCTAAATGCATTAAACCGCTATCTCTATTGTGGTACCAAACAAGTCCTCCTTGAGGATCCTCTACAATCGCATCAACATCGTCTGGATGATCATCTGGCCAACTAACCGATATTAAGATCTCTGCTTTTGATTCAATCTTTCCAGAATCTTCTGAGTTATTTATGAGCATGAATGCAATGGCAAACATGAAAGCAAATCCTAAGAGCGCATTAAAAAGAAGGTCTGTAAAAACATCTTGTTCATCGCTCCCCTGGAGAAACCTATTCTTCATCCAGTACCCTCGAAGATAAATGATTTATAAAATTAGTTAAACTTGAATCCAGCAAAAAGTACTGTAGCTTTAATAAAATACTCGTAATTAATCCCGTCAATGTTGTGTAAAGAGCTACAGCCATGCCTCCACTCATTTTAGACAGAAGTTGTTGAATTACTTGCGGATCAAAGTCTTTAATTTCCCCTATAGGTATTAGCATTAAAATGAAGCCTATAACAGTTCCTGTAAGCCCTAGCTTTAATAATATATCAACAACCATGTAACCTAATGCATGCCTGTTAGATAACTCATCTTCCAATAAAGATAAAAAATCCGTAGCTCTAGGCTTACCTCCTAATTGAAGAAATTTATTTATAATCAAGGAGGCCGAAGTCTTTTTACTATCTGAATATAGACCTTCTATTTCTCTATCTAATAAGAAGCTCAAATAATACCAATGAAGCGAAGCTACTAAATAAATAGATAAAATGACCAAAGAAATCCTGCTTTGATCAGAACTCACAATCAAATTTAATAAACCTAAGTCAAAAATTAAATAAATAACAAAGACTATCAATCCAAGTATTGTGGAAGACTTTAAAAACAGGTTATTGTTCTTCTTTTCTATCAACATATTTGTTTAATCGTGACTAGCTCCATCAATTAGGTTGATCACAGTATTTTCCGGTATCAATATATCATCAACACACATTAAATTTACACTAATCTGCTCAGGGTCTCTTCTTCTGATATGGTGAGTATATACGCCACATTCATTACAGAAGTAATGTTTAGCAATTTTTTTATTCCAAACATATTCTCCTAAAAAATCTGAAGAAGATCCTAATACAAATGCTTCTCTAGGAATCGATTTCATGATTATAGATTTCTTCATACATAAGGTGCAGTTACATTTATAAATCTCTTCAAAAATACTGGAAGAGATAAAACTAAAAGTTACTTTCTTGCAATGACAAGAACCCTTGAATGAATCCATCTAAATGTGGCCTGATTGACCTCCATCAACTTCAATTG
>Ga0208407_1000454_pt1 | contig 19100 bp, 10 predicted proteins | sample ETNtaG_9_FD_185775 | JGI IMG/M metagenome (GOLD analysis project Ga0208407, IMG submission 185775) | Marine microbial and viral communities from oxygen minimum zone, Eastern Pacific Ocean - ETNP201406SV69 (SPAdes) (version 2) | ecosystem: Environmental > Aquatic > Marine > Oceanic ...
ACAAATCGACCCTCCCTCAACTCTAGATGAAGAGTCAAACTTGGTTTTAGATGCAGTATTATATGACCAGTCCAATGACCCATATGAATTGAGCAATAATATCACAATCTTGGAAGAGGGCAAAGATTAGTCGTAAATAGGGAAGTGCTTTGAAGTTTAAGGCTTTAGGCGAGTTATGCGAAAGGTAGTTTTTGTGATATTATTGTTGCTTTTCGTGCAACTTAATGTTCCAATAGTCAACGCAGATAGTGGCCGTTCAGCAAATGTGGAACTTTCTGTTCCTAAATATGACTGGTTTTCTAATGAAACGGTTTCAATAAGTGTTCAAGTATCTAATTCTCCATTTGGTGTCGACCTTTTTGGTAATTGGGAAGTTAAAGATTTCAATGATGATGTTGTAGTTAATGGGACTCATGTTTTCCAATCATCAGGCACTGTAACTCAGTTTAATGTTTATATGAAACATTTTTTCAGTGGTGAAAATTTTTACTTTTTTTCCATTGAAATTCTAGATTCTTCAGGTTCAATAGTTGGTGATAGTGATATTCCGTTCATGGTATTTCAAAATTCAAAAATGCCACAAAAAAACAATTTGCTAGTCTTTGGTGATTCATTGAGCGATATGGGCAATGCAAAAAATTCTATTCTTAATGTTCCAGATGTACCGCCATATTGGCAAGGTAGATTTTCTAATGGGCAGATTTGGATTGAATATCTTTCTCAGGCTTATGGGTTATCAACTACGATAGGTTCAGGTATTGAACAAGGCGATAATCGAGCATTTGGAGGTTCTCAAACAGGTGCTGGTTATTCCTATCTTTTACTGCCAAATACAGGTACTCAAATCACAAATTACCTCGCTAATGTACAATCATCAATCCCTTCAAACAACGTAGTTTCATTATGGGCTGGAGGCAATGATTTTCTTTATGGAACAGCCAACTCAGACACCATTGTTGCTAATATGGAGTCACATATTAGAGAATTAGCAGCGGCAGGTGCAACTGAATTTATTATGCCTAATTTACCACCTCTAGAGAAAACCCCTGAAATTTTGGGTAGGAGCCAAAATCAACAAAATACAATAGCCTCTGAAGTCGTATCATATAATCAAAAATTACTATCTTTAATCGGGAGTATCTCTGTCGAATTAGGATTAGAGATTCATTTTATCGATGCTTGGACATTGTTTAATGATATAGTCGATAACAGCATGGCGTTAGGAATTGTAAATACTCAAGATTCTGCATGCTCCGCATCTGCGTCTTTACTACCTCTCCCAATATGCAATAGTGCATCTACTTTAGCAGCTAACCCCGATGAATATCTTTTCTTTGACAAAGCCCATCCAACAAGAGTAATGCACAAATTCATTTCATATTTTGCGATTCAATCCATAGGTTATGCTGAAACGGATGGCGACGGAGTAATCGATAACTATGATTTATGCCCATGGACAGAGAACGGAAAATCTGTTGATTTAGATGGTTGTTCTTGGGAACAGTTAGATGATGACCAAGACAATATTGCTAATGGTAATGATAAATGCCCTTCAACTATAATTGGTGCTATTGTAGATGTCGATGGCTGCTCTGCAGAGCAAAGAGACTCGGATGACGATGGACTCAATGATGCGATTGACCCATGCCCATTTAGTGAATTACTAAATGACCATGATTCTGATGGTTGCACCGATGATATCGATGAAGATGATGATAATGATTCTGTTTTAGATATCGATGATAACTGCCCTAGGGGAATGATAGGTAATCATTCAGAAGACTATGATTTAGATGGTTGCAGAGATATTGAGGACATTGATATGGACGGTGACTTATTGTCTAACCCCAATGAAGCCGAAATAGGTACTAACCCCCTTGATGAAGATACTGATGATGATGGCTTCATCGATGGAATTGATGAATTTCCATTGGACCCTACTGAATGGTATGATAGTGATGGAGACGGCTGTGGAGATAATTCTGATGAGTTCCCAATGAACTCCAGCGAGTGTAGTGACTTAGATGGCGATGGATATGGCGATAACTCAGATGCTTTTCCAAGCGATGTTTCCGAGTGGCTAGATACTGATGGGGATGGTTTTGGAAATAATCGTGATGCCTGTCCTTACGTACCGGGAAATTCACTTTCTCCAGAAGGTTGTCCCGATAGGGATGGAGATGGCTTTTCAGATGACACTGATTTATTCCCTAACGATCCTGATGATTGGTATGATTCAGATGGCGATGGATACGGCGATAATACTGATTTATTCCCTAATGATGAAACTGATTGGGCCGATTTAGATAATGATTCATATGGCGATAATCGAGATAGATTTGCTAGTGACCCCTTGGAATGGAACGATACTGATGGTGACACTGTTGGGGATAATTCTGATGCTTTTCCTGAAGACCCAACAGAATGGCTTGATAGTGATGGCGATGGATGTGGAGACAATGCCGATGTATGGCCCTTTGACCCTTCAGAATGTTTCGATAGAGATTTTGATGGCATTGGAGATAATTCAGATGTTTTCCCAGATGATAGGTCAGAGTGGAATGATACCGATGGTGATGGATTAGGCGATAATGAAGATTTCTTCCCAAAGGATTCGAAGGCCAAATACGACGATGACGGCGATGGAGTGGCCAATTTCTATGACCCATTCCCCGATAATGAAAACATGGATTCTTGGTTTGATTTAATTTTGAGGATAATCCTAGTTGGCGGCATTATTGGAGCAATATTGTTTGCTGTAAGAAAAAAGTCAGAAAACAAACAACCGATTCCTTGGCATCAATATAGCGATGAAGTGATGTTAGAAGCAGCGGAAGGAAATATTTCTTCATCTGAAAAGCCAACTGGCCCGCCACCGCCTGGTTCTTTCCAATGAACTATTTAGTGCAAAAAACATCCAGAACGACATGTCTAATATGAGGCGCATACCATTTTACTTTCTCTAGGTGCTTTGCTTCTATCCTCCATTCGCGGCCGATATTTTGAGAAATAATTTCGAGTTTAGAAATGGTTTTATCAATCCAGGATGGTATATTTTCTTCTACTACATTCATGTGTATATGTAACCATCCACCTTCACTTTTTAGGCATTCTAAGGCCAGTTGCCATACTTCTTCAGAAGATGGTAGAATGCCGAGATGACATCGGTCCGAAATGTTTCTTAGATTTGCTAAAGTGATTTTATTATCGCCTTCATGGATAGTCAGTCTTTGTTCAACATTATTCTTTTGTGCGCCCCACATCAACGCTTCTATAGAATTAGGATTAATCTCACAAGCATGTAAATGCTTGACATTACTTCTAACTAACATAGGCAAACTATAGTATCCAATTCCAGCAAAGGCATCAACTACTATTTCGTCTTCCATGTTTATATTCCCTATTCGATGCCGTTCGGTTACATTACCAGATGAATACATGACTTTAGTAGCATCAAATCCAAAATGAACACCGTGATCAAGTAGTTCTACCCACCCGTTCTCTCCAAGCAATAATTCAACTTGGGATGTCCTCATCATATTATCAGATATTGGTTGTTGTCGCCCTAGGCGATTTACATTTAGAGAATCACAAATAGCCTTCCACAATTCTAATTTTTCAGTTTCTTCGCAGTGTGAGAAAAGTTCAAGCCATTCTTTTTGAGTAAAAGCACTAGATGGTATAAGGGCCAAGTCTCCCAATATTTCCCATTTTTGCGGGATGTCATTTAACAGAATTTCTCTGTCGTGTTTGTGAATTAAACTTTTCAGCCAACTGGATATTTTGGAAGACATTAACTGTGCAGGTATCAGCCTAGGAGTGTTAATTTCAAGTGCGAGTATTTCAATAGAAATTTCATCTTTAATCTCTGGTATTTCTATAATAATTTCATCGCACAAGGTCTTGAAATCTCCTTCGATTGGTAATGCCAATCTTTTCGAAATTCGCTTTGGACTAAATTGATTTTGATAGAGACCTTTATCGAAAAGAATTTGTTTTACTCTGGAAGAAAATTCTAGAGGAACTAAAACAGCCATACTGTTAGAAATGGCTTTTTTTGAATCGCTCATATTATGCTCACGAGGGCAACTGCTTTGAATGTCACTCACATAGCCTAGTACATGACGGTCAAAAAAATTACTAGTGGAAATAGTTCAAAAAGGATGATTTTTTTAATTCAATCTATATTTCTATTACAGATATTTGTACCACTGGCAAGTGCTACCGGCATGACTTCATGCTCAGATGCAGGTGGTACTTGTGATGATTATAATTCAGTACACGACTTAAGTCCAGACCAACCCGATTGGGTAAATGGGACATATGACTTCAAATTAATTGATACATCAAATATTCAACTTGATTTGACATGGGCAATTCATGAGTTTGACCGCTCTGCTTTAGGCCTTAATAGTCCCACAATTGATGCAGCACTGGCGGCTGATGGATTAGACCCAGAGGACGGAGCTCCTGCAGATTTAATTAGAAATTATTTTGAAACCACGCCTGCAGGACCTGGAACAAATACTGTTAGATTACAGTTAAGACAGGAAGTTAATTCTGCTTTAGAATCATCCCTTGAATCCGGTTTTGGCAATGTTTCTAATGTAAACACGGATTATGTTTCATCAATAACTCAAGGAGGAGTTACCTCAGCATGCTCTACTGATCCATCTGAAGATTCGGTGTATTCTTCAGAAGGGGCATCTCAAAACAATGTTTTCATGCCCCCTATCTGTATTTCATCTTCAGTGACCATCGAACTTACTGAGAGTGCATTTAGTTTGAATTCTTCTTCTTCCTTTGATTTGGAGCGCACCTACCAAGGATTATTGGTCATGGGTGCGGAAATTACCACTGATTTTTCATTACTGACTCTCCCAGGTCACCAAGGAAATTATTCATTTTCTCCACCTGATTATGCAGACATAATGGCTGTTGATGACAATGGTTCAATCGCAGCTAGAGCAGGCACTCCAGCTTACTTTGCTGGTGAATGGAATATCGACCACAGAAACGCTCCACAAGGCGCTAGCGACCTTGAAACTCCGATTTACGTGGTTATCGCCAATCGTGAAAGGCCATCTACAAGTACAGTTAGTATTGACAATTCGAGTAAAGCGATTGACTTGAATATGAAATTAGATTTAACTGATGAATCCGCTGCGACATTAGATTTCATAATCGAGATGTCATACCTTGACGAGTCAATAATGGATGAATGGGGAATTTCACTTGTAAGCGTAACAGATAAGGCCACTTTACCAGTTATTACTTCAGACGGAATTCGTCTTGCTTATCATAATGGATTGGTTGATTTGACAGAATTTACTTCACAATTTCCAGTGGAATCAATTGCAGATGGAATTTCTTCAACAGTTGGTGGCATTGACCAGATTGAAATGAATGAAATGTATTGGGTCTCAGATGCTCTTACCGATGGTTTATCTACTGCTGGAGGATTGAATTATTCTCACTCAACTGGATGTTCTGAAATATCAAATCCAGGAGTCGATTTACATTATTGCATAGAGGGACCTTCAGCAATGACAGAAGAGTATCCTGTATTCTTAAGGACTACTAGTCAACCATTTTCTATGCGCCTTATCGATATATTGAAAGAAAATAATGGGGATGAAAATATTGCAAAGTTTCTCGATGTGATTACTGAAAATGACTTTAGAAGCGTATTGAATAGCGGTTTATCTATTGAAACTGCTTTATCATCAGATTATCTTGAAGGTATTATTCCTGCTAATTTACCACCAGCGGAATTAACTTTGGAAATCATTTTACCAACGTGGGTTCGAACTATTGATGGAAATAATAGCATTGTATTGACACATACTCTTGACAATAATTCAGATTCCGAAATATCGTTTGCAGGAACCAATCCTTATGATTGGAGAAATGAGATAAAAAATAGCGATGGTGAAGTTATTTGTACCACCTTACAGAGAACTTGTGTTTCTACTTCTATTGATTTTGACGTCTCTGCATTTAGGATAAATGAATGGACACAGTCGGTATCAGTTGATTTCGCATTAGAGGCAGAACTTTCAATCCACAGAATCACCGTTCCTCTAGACCGTTTAGAGCAGTCAGGTTCAACACAAGTTCACATGGAGGCATTACCTTCTGATTTAATCCGTTTAGGACTTGATATAGCCAGTAGAATGAGCGAACCTCATGTCATTGATGGTCCAGATAGTATTTGTAGCGATGACCAAGATATGGAAGTTTGTGATGAAGATTTATCATTCAGTTTTACCGAACAAGGTTTGACTGACTTTTCTGAAAATGTAGGGGATGTTTTGACCGCATATATTCAGCAATTAGGCGAAGAACTCCCCGAACAAGATGATTCACCATTGACACATGTAGATTTAAGCGGTTTTCAAATTAAAACTGGAGTGAAGGGTATTGGCGCCCCAGATATAACCATAGGTGATGATGAACCAATAACTCTTAGTGTCGAAATTCCTATGGTTGAATTCAAATTAGATATTGATGGTAATTTGGGTGAGATGATTGGTGGAGATATGGAAAGTTTAGAAGTTTCATTCTTGGCAAATGCAATGTCAAATTTCATATTAGGTCCAATGGCAGAAGTAGCAGATGCAATGGGTGCATCTCTATCAAATGGTCTTGTTTCAGGTGAAGGATTGACTTTCCCTGACCCGGAGCAATCTGAACTCAGTTATACCTTTTCAGGCAACACTTCGGTGAACGAAGAATTTGAAGCAGAACTTAGTGGCCCGATATCGATTACTCTCCCGAAAGGAATTACCTTAGAAGATGCTAAGTCTACATCTGGAAATTTGGATATTAAAGAAATAGATGGCAGACAAAAAATCACCTATACAATTCCAAATGGTGAATTTGAAGATACCCTCACATTTAGAATAAAAGTTTCTTGGATTTATCTTCTATCCCAATTTTGGGTATATCCAACAATTATCTTATCGCTTCTTTTCTTGATGATAAGAAGACGTCGAAGAAAGAAGAAGGCCAAGAAACAGCGTAAAGCAGTAAAATCTGCTCAGGCTAGTAAAGTGGGAATTGGTGATAGTGAATTTGCCGACATACAGGGATTCCATAGTAGTGGAATGCATGGCGATTTAGAACAATTCAAGGATTATTCCAATGCTTCTTCTCAACCAATCTCTGAAGTAGGCGATGACCTTTTTGATTAATTATTAATCGCGTCATGAATTCTTTTTGCTAATGAATTACCAATTCCTGGTACTGTTTGAAGGTCTTTGATGCTTGCATGCTCAATCCCCTTACGCCCACCAAAATACCGTAGCAAGGTTTGCATTTTCTTAGCACCTAGTCCAAGAACTTCATGCAAAGGATCCTTAATTTTATCGCGATTTCTTTGTTTTCTGTGAAAAGTATTGACAAATCTGTGAGCCTCATCTCTTGAGTGAACTAATACTCTGCCCCTTCTATCCAGGATTATCGGTTCTTTTTCTAATCGGAATAATTTTTCTTCACGTTTTGCTATTGCTGCAAGTTCAAATTCACCAAGAATCTCATTATTTTCTAATACTTTACTAATAGTATTCAAATGAGTTTCTCCACCATCAATAAGTAGTAAATCTGGCCATTCATCTTGCTTTTTTACCCATCTCTCCACCACTTCACTCATCATTTTAAGGTCATCTATCGCCTCACCTTTGACAGTGTATTTTCTGTATTCTTTTTTATTTGGTCTACCGTTTCTAAATGAAACACTGGCTCCAACTCGATTTTCACCAATCAATTGAGCCATATCAAAACAAACGATATGATTTAATTTCACCATTCCTAATAATTCAGCACATTCGTCGGCGGCTCTTTGTTCAATTGAACCACTTGCTTTGTCTATGAAGCGCGATAATTGAATCTCAGCATTTTGAGTTGCCAAATTTAGAAGAGTCACTAAATCTCCACGGGTAGGAGTTCTTACTTCGACTTGAGATTCTCGTCTTCCATTTAGCCACTCCGCTGTTCCATCAAATAATGGAGTTGGAGTCAATAGTAATCTTGGAGGGCATCGATCTTGGTAATGTGAAGAAATAAACATCGAAATAGTTTCACCTATATCTCCTCGATAGATAATTGGCCATGCCTCTTGGCCTTTGACAACGCCTTCATCAGCGTGGAGTACAACAATCGCTGCATGGTCGCCTTTCCAAGCAATACCTATGGCATCGCAATCTCGGTAAACTTTGCTAGAAACAATATGTTGGCTAGTTGTTATTCTAACCGCTCTAATCATGTCCCGTTGTTTAGCAGCCTTTTCATACTCCATTTTTTCTGATAATTCATCCATTTTTGCAGTTAATTCATCGATTAATTTTCCTGCCTTGCCGTTTAGAACTTCAGCGACAATATTGACAATTGTGTCATATCCGTTTGGGTCTAAGCAAGGACCCCTACATAGGCCAATATGCATTGCAAGGCAACCGTCTTTACCGCGACAATCCTTATCCCTGATTCCAAATTGTTTTCTCAATAATTGCATTACTTGCTTAGCAGCGCCTGCATGTGGAAACGGTCCCCAACGTTTAGCATCTTTTGGTGGATGCCTTGTATACATTATTCGTGGAAATTCCTCATTGGTCAAAATAATGTATGGATATGATTTATCATCCTTTAATCTTGAATTAAATCGAGGTTTATGTTCTTTGATTAGTTGTCTTTCTAGAATTAGGGCTTCTTTAGGTGACCTCGTGACGATACATTCGATTTGATCCGCTCTAGATACCAATTTACTAATCATTTTCCTATCTGGATTTGAAACGAAATAGGAACGAACTCTTTCGTTAATTCTAGTTGCTTTACCAACATATAGCACTCTTCCTTGTTCGGTTTTGAAAAGATATACGCCGGCCTTTTTTGGGAATGAACTTGGTTCATAGTTAACCGGCATATTATGCCGTTGACGGCGATACACAAAAGTTCAACCATACCGCGAGTATTAATGAAACAAAATTTCGTAGTATTTGTTAGGGCGGAGTACTTCCCATAGGTGTTAGCCATGGTATCATCATCCCAAAAAAGGATACTTACATGGCTAAGTCAATTCTCTTCTGACATTGAAAATTCTTGGGATGTCACTAGAGATATTGCGCTTCCAGGAATTGCAGATGGCCTTGGAGTAGTCCGTTCTGCCCTCAATTTACCATTAAAAAAACTTGAACAATCTGGCATGGTCTTCAAGCGTATGACTCATGTAATTGGCGGAGGTTCAAGAAGAAGGCAGGTATTTCATATCACTAAGAAAGGTAGAGAATTTATTTCCAGTATAGAATTAAAATTGGATAATAAGCCTAAATCTGGAAAAATTTTCGGCAATATGCCTAATTATCCTCAAGTATTTGGACGAGAAGATTATATTTCAAAAATCAGTGAGAAAATTAAGCAATCTTCACTATTAATTTGTGGCCTTCCCGGCATTGGTAAAACTACAGTCATTAGCGCGTTTGGACGGCAGTTATTGGAACAAGAAAAAACGGTTAGATGGGCAACTGCTAGTGACTTCACAGATGTTTATGACCTATGTTGCCAATGGGAGATAAGTAGTTCATTACCTCAAGATAATATTGCTTTAGAGAGTTTGATAATTGATAATTGTAAAAATCAAGTGCTTGTTATCGATGATATACATCAAATTTCCAACAGACACAATACGGCAATTGACAACTTATGCCAAAAGTTGAATGAGGTAGATTCATTAAAACTAATTCTTATTGGCCGTGAGCCGATAACAAGTTATTCTTTTCTAGAGAAAATACAAATTCTACCTTTAGATGAACAGTTTGGCGCACAGATACTTGGTGAAGAACAGCAGTTAGAAGTTAGAATGTCGATTTCCAAAAGACTTGGAGGCCATCCACTTGCCCTGCAACTATATCAGCCCGGTTCTGAATTACCAGAACAATCAGCAGATGTTCAAAAGTATGTTGAGAAAACGGTATTATCTAACCTGAGTAAGAAAGAGAAGTCTTCGTTGAATTTATTATCATTAGAACCGATTCCTATTGAATCAAGTAATTCATTGGCAAGTGAAATGATTGGTGTATTTGATGACCAAGCATTACTTAGATGGAGTTCGAATAATTCAAAGGTTGAACTCCACCACTTAATCAGGAATGTAAGGAGGTCTTTTATCGACGAAAGCGAACAGAAAAAAATGCATAAATCATTGGCAAGTCATTGGCAAAACGTTGAGAGAAGTGAAGACGAAGACCTAATTCTTTTATTTCATCAAATAGCGAGTTCCAAAGAGAATATCATCGAACTAATTGAACAACAATTGTTTAATTTATCTCCATATAGATCTAATATTCTGGCAGTTTTAATAGAACAAGCGATTGACCAAATTCCAGAGAATTCTGATTTACATTATTTTGCCGCTAAGGTGGCTGCAAAAAGATGCGAGGTGAAATATCTCAAACATCATATTGAAAACATCAAAGACGAAAGAAATATTGGATTAAAATTCGAACTCGCTCTATTTGAGGGAAGGTTAGAAGATGCAGAGAAATTATTCTTGAAAAGTTTAGAACTTTCAGACCATGATTTATCTAACAGGTTGTCTATATCTGCTGCTTCTAGAAGACTAGAAGATAGAATTTTTGATGAAAAAATCGGTGATGAAATAATCAAGGAAACAAATGAGTATCTTTCTAAGGTCGATGTTAGTAAAGTTCGCAAATCTGCTAAATCAGCATCAATTATTGCCATTTCTCTAATTAAACATTCACTTTCCTTACTTCAACAAGACCTCACATCAGCTCAAAAATTAACTGAAAGTGTTCAGCATTTAGGATTAGAAGCAGAGTCGCTGGTATTGAATATGCGCTCTAAGGAAATAATTTTTGAGTTTAAGAATGGCCAGAAATCAACAAAAGAGGCCATTAAATTTATTGAAAACGCAATTTCTTTTCAAACGAATCAAATTTACAAAGATTCCATTCGATTGAATTTAGTTGAAGTTCTAACTTCCTTTGATTTAGAACTAGCAAAGACCCAATTTGAGTTACTTAGTAAGCCTGATTATGAAATTAGATTGAACACCTACAATCGTTATGTGGCTAGATGGTGGTTATGTAAATCTATAATCTACCCCTCTCAAAGACTTACTTCATTGCGTGAATCAATCTCGCAGCACAAGCTTTCAGGTTGCCCTAGGGCTGCCAAATTGCTAGAAAGAAGATTACATTCCTTGATTTAGAGTTCTGCTCCAATCAGTGTTTTTGTATCAGCGATTCCTTCCATTGGGCGAATATCTTCTACGATACACCTAGTTAATTTGAATTCATCATCCGCTTGAATTCTGGCAATTAAGTCATATTCTCCAAATAGTATCCACCCAGATGTTACAAAATCTATTTGTTCAAGTTTTTCTCTAACTACTTTTTCTTGCCCTGGTTTAGTTGTTATTAATACAAATCCTATAGCCATTATATCACCTCAATAATCTACGGCAATCAAAGTTTGAGTATCTTTGATTCCTTCTATTTGTCTAAATTCAGTCATTAACATCCTAGATAATGTCTTAGAATCATCAGCGCTAATTCTTACAATTAAATCATATTCACCGTATAGAGCATGTACTTCTGCTACAGAAGAATGGTTTGTTAGAGCAAGATACACATTTGTTTCTTGTGAAGGTAAGGTCTTGAAAAGCACAAATGCTTCTGGCATATTTTATTCCACTTGAACGCGAGTTTTATCACTTACTGATGTAAATTATTAGAATTTGTAAATGTTCAATTAGACGAACCATTGAAGTGCATTACTGACTTAAGACCAATTATGCAGAGCAGTAGGACCTCGAGATTATTGGTTTTCTCTGTTCTGTTTATACTATTTGCAACTCCACTATCAGTTTTTGTTGAAAATTCCGAACAAATAAATCTAAAATCACAAGAGTTTGAAAATACAAGTGCTCGCTCTCAGATTGTTTGGAGTGGAGTTGTTGAATTATCATCGTCTTACACGGTAAATGTCACAGATGAACTTGTTCTTTCACCTTGTACCGTTGTTAAGATGAGCCCAAGTATTAGGATATATGTTGAAGGACGAATTACCGCACAAGGGACCTCGAGTTGCCCGGTGATTTTCACTCAATTATCTACAGGTATGCATTATGGAATTCAATTTAATTCCAGTTCTAATGGCCGAGGCTCTTTAATGGATAATATTACCATTGAGGATTCAGTTTATGGAATTACAATGTATAATTCAAATCCTAGAATAAATAATGTCACAATCATTAATCCAACAAGAGTAGGTATTGACTTATTCACTAATTCAGCCCCAATCATTCATGATTTGTATATCGACCAAGCTGGTCGCCAAGTAAGTTATTCCGATTGGCGATACGGTCTTGGAGTTTCGGTAGGCGCGGGCTCTACGCCGATATTAGACGGCGCATACATGACCGATTTGAGAATAAGAGGTTTAAACATCTGGGGCGGTTCTGGTGGAATGTTTAGAAATGTTGTAATCAACAATGTTACTGCCGAAGGGGCAAGCGCTCTATCTGCAGGAGTATGGGTTGAAGATAGCCAGCCGTTGATTACCAATATTAGTATTGATAAATCCGATTATGGAATTTTAGTTCGTCATATTGATGATGGCGGATATACTAGGGCTGTTGTTAGAGATTGTGTAGTGTCCAATTCGATGTATAGGGGCATATATATTGACAAGGCAAATCATACAAATTATACTAATTATGAAACTGCTGATTTCACTAATACTGTTGTTAGTGGAACTGGTGGCCCAGGCGCAAAAACAGCGAATATCGGATATGCAGGAATAGAGGTCAATGCCACTGGAGCTTGGTTTGAAAATACCACTGTTACAGATTCAACTACCGTTGGAGTTAGGTTGTACTTTGTTGACTCCTCGACAACTTTTAGAGACTTAACAATAACTAATTCGGGAGACCCAGGTCAGGGTGCCCATGAAGCTGGACTTGCAATTAGGTCCTCCTTTTTTGCACCTAATTTCGATGGTTTAGAGATCTCAGGTTCTGTTGGACCTGCAGTATCTTCAACCTCTGGTGGAGCCATGCAAGGTAGTGATTGGTATCTTCATAATAACTCTAAACAAGGCTTGTTTGTAGATTCTTCAACTCTAATCTTAGATGGTTTAAATTTATCTAATAATGGATATTCAGGAGTTCATGTTTTTGACGCTCGATATGTGAGTTTGTCAAATGTTACATCCATAGGTAATGGAGTATCAGGCATTTTAGATAGTCAGAAATCAGGAATTTATTTTGAGAAATCTAATGATTTAGAATCTAATTCTGGCGACGTGACTTGTAATTTTTGTACTGTCAAGCAATCATTAGGTGCAGGTATTTTGGTTAAGGACTCAGTTGATTTGTGGCTTAACCATGTGAGTTTGGAAGATAATAATCCCTCCTATGCACCTTTATCGATAGATAACGGAGGTTTGACATTAGGGCAACAGGGAGGTAGATTACATTTACATGATATCCAAATCGATACAGAAAGAACAGGTTCACAATCTGGTCCTGCTTTAGAATTGAACAAAGCAGCTGCTTACATTGATTTATTGACAATGAGCGGTAATCACTCTGGAATTGTTTGGAATGCAGATAACAATGGTAATTTTGAATCCAGTATGAGTAGGGTTCAGTTTTCTGGTACTTCTTGTTTAGTACTAAGCGATCATATTGAACTTTCAGGTCAAGATAATACGATAACTCCACAATGTACAGGTTCGTTGATTTTCCAGAACAGTGATGTTAATTGGTCAGGTTTAGTTGATTTAACATCAAGCACTGTACTAAACTTGGATTCTTTTTCATCCCTTCATTTACATCAGCCAAGCCAAGTTGACCTAAACAATGCAATGATAGCGCCTTCCGCTACTATTGATGTTGCTTGGGATGTTGAAGTATGGGCTGTCAACAATAATTCAAATGGAATTCCTCAAGCAATTATCGACTTGACATTTGACCAATTTGAATCATCCGCTCAAGAACCAACCAATGAAATTGGATATGTTGCCTTCCCGAATTTCATTGGTCAGCAATGGACTCAATCAGGGCCTTCATCTATCACTTCAGCGACTATAGCTTGCGCTTATGACGGTATCTCTAACAGTAGTTCAATTCCATTGAATCAGGACAGAGTTGTATACTGCTTACTTCCTTTGGGCAACCAATCACCATTTTTGATTTGGGATACTCCAATGGATCAAGAAGTATTCCCTAGTGGCTCAATAGTTGAATTCAATGCTAGTAGTTCTTGGGATTTGGACAATGATCCACTGACATGGGAATGGACTTCATCGATTGATGGAATAATTGGTACAGAGTCAAATTTCACTGTTAATGATATATCTTCTTCTCAGACTTTAAGTGACGGTATTCATACAATTACAGCAAAGCTTTGCGATGATTCTGGAAATTGTGTTCAACAAACTAGGACCATAGAATTGGTCAATCAAAAACCTGTTTTAGTTGTAAATTTCGACCCAGTGTTGAATTCTTGGAATATTCTAGAAATGCCTAGGACTGGTTTAGTTCAAGTTAATTTAAATGGTTCTTATGACCCTGAAGGGGATGATTTTTCATGTTGGATGACAACATCATATGGACTACAATACCCTTCTAGCATTGCCCAAACTTGCCCATATATGTTCAATTATTCATTTCCAATGATATCAACCTCAAACAATCCAGTGCCTCCTAGTGATTCTTTTTCTCTTTCAATATGGCTTGATGATGGAATAAATACTCCAGTTGAATGGGAATTTGATGTAGAATTATTCAATGAAATTCCAACACCTCAATTCAGTGTTCTTCGAAATTCTAATTTTAGTGAAGATGTTGTCACTTTGGACGGCTCACTTACAGTAGACCCCGAGGGTGACAATCTCGAAATTGAATTCTGGTCAAGTATTGATGGAGTTTTACAATGGTCTGACCAAGAATCCGGAAAAGTTTGGCAAGGTCACCTTTCACGTGGATTTCATACTATTGAAATGCGTGTAGGTGATGATGTATTAGAACATGTCAACCAAACAAAGGTCACATCCATTCAAATCGAAGTTCTAAATTCTTATCCAAAATCCGTTATAGCAAATCCAGTTTCTTCACAGACTTATGATTCCTCTGAATTGATTCAATTCTCTGCAAATGGCTCAGGAGATTATGATTCATCTTGCTCTACATTCCCCAATGATGGCTTTTGGCACTGTTCGGAAGTTGAACCGATGGCAGGTTCGGAGTATCTTCTAGTTTCATGGGACAGCGATTTGGATGGACGATTGATTCCTGCTGAGGAAGATTGGTTAATGTTTGAAGGGAGACTTTCAGCAGGAACTCACGTGCTTACATTATCGGTAGATGATGGAATTCATCAACCGGTTGAGACATCAATTACAATTCAAGTTGAGCAATCAGCACCTTATTTAGAATTAGCAACCCCAACAGACGGCCAAACTTTCAATTCCTCTGACTACATTTTTTGGAATGCAGTAAATTCTCAAGATTTTGATGGTGATAACTTTACTATGACAATTAGAAGTGATTTACTAAATGAACCACTTCTCGATTCAGTTTCGACTGCTGAAACTCACATTACACAGTTACCAGCAGGAACTCATTCAATTGAAATTCAACTGAATGATGAAACAGGCGAATCAGTCTCAACATTTATCACTCTATATGTTCAAACCTCCGCACCTGATGCCATTATTAACACACCATCAAATCTGCAATCTTTTATTGGCGGCGATGAGATTATTCTTGAGGAGTCGTCCTTGGACGCAGATAACGACATATCTTACAGAGAATGGAGAGTCTATCAGTCTGGAAGTTTCACTCCATTAGTAACTTATTATGCAAGTATGGAAAAAATCACTTTAGCCCCTGGTGATTATGATATCCAATTGGTCATAAGAGATAGTTTGGGTAATCAAGATGAGCAACAAGTTAGAATCACAATAGAGAATACTGACCCTGAATTCGATGACCAGTCGCTCAAGATTTCACCGAGTGAAATGATAACTGACGAGTTAATTTTATTCGAAGTTAGTATAATTTTGCTAGACCCTGATGGAACAACTCAAGATGTCAGTGCTACACTTACACACAATCTACAAGTTTGGAATTTTAATCTAAGCGATGATGATAATGATGGTCTTTGGGAGGGTAGCATAAAGATTAGACCTGAACAATCCGGAAGACCTAGCCTTAAGATCATAGCAAGAGATGGAGTTGGTGACAACGCCAATATAGACCAGATTTCTAGAACCGTAATAGTCAAGGATTTAGATCAGGACAACGCCTCATCAATATTTATCGCAATAGGCTCAGGAGTCGTTATTCTTCTTGTTTTAATTAGCCTAATAGTAGTTAGAAGAAGAAAGAAGTTTGAAGAATTAGAGTTGATGGAATCATGGCCCGCCTTTGGCCGTAGCCCTCAAGAGTCCAATCAATTGAAAGATATTCCAAAATTGGAAGGCGGGATAATTGATGGTGCTGCAGAAGTTCAATCTGCGGAACAAGATAATTTTAGTGTCGATGAGTTGCTGGAGTAAATAAATTATTGTTCAGGCAAATTTTTGTTTATCGAATCAGGGTTTGAATCTCTTCCACCCCAAGGAGTTTTTGTTCTGTTTAGGCCCACTCTCTTGGCGAAAAGGAATTTGAAATTCTTCCATCCATCTCCCCATGTGTGAATTTCAGCATCACCTACTCTTGGTCGATAAGGGACCGAGATTTCAATTGCTTTGCTCTTACCTAGGTGTTTTCTAGCTAGGATCTTCATTTCTTCAGAAAGTGGCATTCCATCGTTTGATGGTTTCATTTTTTCATTCTTGAAAATTGATTTTCTAAATACCCACATTCCCGATTGTGAATCTTTAATTCCATAACCAAACAGAAGTCTTGCGGTAAATGATAAAGCCCAATTTCCAAAGCCGTGCAGTCCAGACATTGAACCATTTTCAGCAAGTGATAAACGGTCGCAAGTAATGAAATCTAGATCGTCATCCAATAATCTCTTGACTAATTTTGGAACTAACTCAGCCGGATATGTGCAATCAGCATCCATTGTTACAATGATATCATTTTTTGCGACATCAAAACCCGTTCTGTATGCTCTACCGTAACCTTTCCGGTCTTCTAAGTGAACACGAGCACCCTTTTTTAGAGCAAGCTCCCTTGTTTTATCACTAGAGTTCCCATCAACAATCATTATTTCGAGGTCTTTACACCATCCCTTTGGAATTGAATCAATAGTAGGTTCAATGGCTTCTTCCTCATTTTTTGTGGGAAGAATTACTGTGACAGTCACCGGCAGTGAATCGGCCATACCAGTGCCAATTAGCGGACAGTATTGAAAGCATTGGCTCAAGAACTCAATATTTCACACTCCTATTATGGAGACATTCAAACGCAAGACTCCCGTGGCGAACACAATGCACATCGCTATGATTGCTGGAGAATACCCTCCTAGATGGGGCGGTATTGGTTCTGTGGTTTTCCATCTCGCAGGCCATTTAGCAGCGTATGGCCATCAGGTTAGCGTGATTACCCGTTCTCATAAGGGCAAGATACCAGTTCAATCTGGTGTTTCGGTTATTGAGGTGCCTTGGCTAAAAGCTCCTATGGCATTTACTCGTTCTTATGCTAAAAATGCCTTAAAGGCTCTAAAGCACCTTCATAGTTTAGAAGCGGTCGATATAATACATATTCATTTACCATTGGCATCTTTTTCAAGAAAAGAATTTCGATTCATGGAAGACAATATTGCCCCAGTTTGTTCATCGTTACACGGCTCTTGGTTAGGTGAGAAGCAAGGAGTAATTAGGGCAGCCAAAGCGAAAGAATCAGCCACTTGGAGAAATCCAAATGACCTTGCTATAAGATTGACTGGTAAATATTATTCTAAATTTGAAAGAGCGGGAATACTAGAATCAAGTATTTGTGTTTCTAATTCTAAATCAACACTTTCAGAATTTGAAAATTGGTATGACCCGGCTGAGGATTTTTCTTGTGAAGTTGTATTATGGGGCTGTGACCATAAAGTGTTCAGGCCACCAAACCAAGATGATGAGGAGGAGCAATTAAGTCATGAGAAAATTCGTTCAAACTATGATTGCGGAGATGAACTCGCTTTGAATTATAGGGCAGAGACAAAGACACCAATGATTCTGGCAGTTGGTAGGCTAGTGGCAAGAAAGGGTTACATGACCTTGATTCGAGCACTCCCAGATATTTTACAGAAGCACCCAGGGGCAAGATTAGTTGTTGTAGGCAGGGGTCATATGAAGAAGAGATTACTGAAAAATGCCCGTAAATTAGGTGTTGAACATGCTTTATTTATTCGTAGCAGTATGTCTTTTGAGGATTTAGCACAACATTTCCGTTCTGCAGATTTAGTGGTCTATCCGTCATACTATGAAGGTCAAGGTTTGATTCCATTAGAATCATTGGCCAGTGGCACTCCGGTTGTAACGGTAAATCAACCACCATTGACTGAGATGATTGATGCTTCTGTCGGCGACCTTTTCCAATCAGGAGACTCCATTGATTTGGCAGAATCTGTTTGTAGGATGTTAGATGCTCCAAAACAGAGAATTGAGAAGGCTAAAGCAGGTAGAGAGAGGGTTCTGTCAAATTATACATATGAGCATAACGCTGAAGAGTTTGAAAAAATCTACAAATCTATTCTTAAGGAATAAATTTTCTCATAATGACAATATCCAAAAGTCTCTAACTAGTGAGAGATACATGGCGAGTCAAGTCCTTGAGGCAGAATTGATTGAGCCTATTGATATTAATTCGAACGATAATAGTTCGAATCTCGCACTTGGTGGTACGATAGCAGTCTCAATTATTTTCATATTACTTTCAGCCTTGATAGGTTCTTCGATTACAAAAGACCTCAATCCAGCTAATAGCGGAGATAATCTCCAAGGTGAGCAGGTCTACTTTTCATGGTCTGAACCTGAATATATGCCTAGGCATGAAGAATGTATAGATCCTAATAATGGTCAAGATGAAGGATATATTGGATATGGAATTGGATATGAGCCAAGTCTTTCGATAG
>Ga0208407_1000455_pt1 | contig 19097 bp, 17 predicted proteins | sample ETNtaG_9_FD_185775 | JGI IMG/M metagenome (GOLD analysis project Ga0208407, IMG submission 185775) | Marine microbial and viral communities from oxygen minimum zone, Eastern Pacific Ocean - ETNP201406SV69 (SPAdes) (version 2) | ecosystem: Environmental > Aquatic > Marine > Oceanic ...
GGTCACGGTCAGGACACTTCAACTTTTCACGGTTCAATTCTGAGAGTTAATCCGAATACTCCTAGAGGGACTCCTTACGTAGTTCCATCTAGCAACCCTTTCATTGGTACTTCTTCCGATTTTCTTCCAGAGATTTTCCTTTACGGTTTAAGGAATCCTTGGCGTTTTGATTTCGATCCTTCCAACGGTGATCTTTGGATAGCTGACGTTGGTCAAGACCGCCTTGAGGAAATAAATCTTCTCCTAGCCGACTCCTACACAGACGGGGCTAATTTCGGTTGGGCTTCCATGGAGGGCACATTAAAGCGTCTTGGTTTCAAACCTGACGTCGATTATCACGTCCCTGTTCACGAGTATGAGCATGGTGATGGACGCTGTTCTATTATCGGCGGGGTTGTAGTACGTGACGGAAATCTTGAAGGGCTTGAAGGTGCTTTCGTTTACAGTGATCTTTGCGATGGAAAAATTCGGGCTCTTGTATTCGATGGGAGTCAGTGGGTTGATCATGATCTAGAAACGGTTGTTGAACTTCCGATCTCTTTCACAAGAGCTTCTGATGGAAGAATTTATGTGTTGTCAGCGACTGGCGGAATTTTTCGCCTAGAAGGAAAAGATGAGTGATATAGAAAAGGTTAAAAATCATCTGGCAGAAGAAACGGGTCTTGCCACGGTTAGTACAACTCAGGCAGATGGAAGAGTTTTATCGAGTGTTGTCAATTGCGGAATTGTTGAACATCCAATTAAAGGTGAGACTTGTGTCGCTTTTGTTTCCAGTGGTAAAGCGGCCCGTTTAAAACACATCGACCGTGGATCTCAAGTAACCATAAGCATTAGACGAGGATGGACTTGGAGTTCAGTAACCGGACCAGCGGATTTGATAAGGCCTGAAAACTTGCCGGACAGTATCGATACCGAGAAAATGAGACTTCTGCTACGCGAAGTTTTCCATGCAGCTGGAGGTGTGCATGATGATCTGGAGGAATACGACCGGGCAATGGCTGAAGAGGGACGAGTAGTGATTTGTGTTACTCCTGAACGAATTCTGGGAAACCCCTAGTTAAAAATAAATAAAACACGTTGTTTTTGAGAATCATTCTCATTAATATTCTGTCATGGAAATAATACTTATATCACTGGTCATAATCGCTGCTTCAGCTATCCCTGGATTTACTCCTACTCTTTTTGCCAAAAGATTTTCTATTGACACTCTGGGAAAGTTGACAGGAGTAGCTTCTGGTCTCCTACTCGCTTCTGCGATCCTCATAGTTCTACCTGAAGGATTTCATCTCTCAGCTGAGGCAGCTAAAGGCAAAGAAGCATTCGCTGATAAGCCTCTTATTCTCGGCATAGCAATTCTCGCTGGTTTCATTTTTATGCTCATACTCGAAGGGTTCGGTGTGGGTCACGCTATACACGAAGAACACCATGACCATGAAGAGGGGCACGGCCATCAACACGTTCATCACCCCACTTCTAGTCCTCTTTTAACAATTGGTTTGTCAGTTCACGCATTAGCTGACGGTGTTGCTATCGGAGCTGCAGCTGCTTCTGGTAACTCTACTTTTTCCGCTTTAGTGGCAATAGCAGTACTAGTGCATAGGATTCCTGCTGCTCTTAGTCTCGGCCTTTTCTCCTTACATCAACCTGGAGAAAAAAGTACAACCACACAGCAGATTTTGATATTTACGGCTGCCTCCCCCGTAGCGCTCATCATCTCCTACTTTGCCTTAGATGGTTTGAGTGACTCTGTTCTTGCTTTGGTATTACTGTTCTCTGCTGGAACTTTCATATACGTGGCTACCGTCGATACTTTGCCAGAAATCCATAATCTAGAAACTGGTAGAAAGTCAGCTCGTAACGTTGTCATTAGTGCTGTTGTGTTCTCTGCTTTAATACTGCTACTGCAAAGCGTTGGGATTGAACACAGTCATGATCACAGCCACGACGAACATCATGGAATACACGACGAACACGACGAACACGACGAACACGACGAACACGACGAACACGACGAACACGACGAACACGACGAACACGCAAGTCTAGTTATTGCCTAACTAGACTGAAAGCATGTCAAACGAAGGCCCTTCGATTTTCCAACTAAAGGCCATGAACTTTATCCATCGAATGCTAATTCGACTTAGCTTTGGTCGCGCAGGTTGGAACGCTGCAAAAATGCCGGTGATTAAACTTACGACTACAGGTCGAAAATCTGGTCTCCCCCGTTCTGTAATGTTGACTTCGCCTTACAAAGAAAATGATTCTCTTATAATCGTCGCTTCGAAAGGTGGTTCAGACACTCCCCCAGACTGGTTGCTTAACCTCGAAAAAAAACCTGACGTTACGGTAAGCATCCAAGGCGCCCCAAGCGTGGCAATGCACGCTGAAGTAGTCGATGAGAATGAGAGGAATCGACTGTGGCCGCTAATCACCAAAGATTATTCGAACTATGGAGACTACCAAACGAAAACCTCCAGAGTGATCCCACTGATTTTTCTTCGCCCTGCTAGATGAAACAGTCAACTTGGTCTGTCCACGCAAAAAATCTACCCGAACATGCCCGTAATCCTATTCACACTGACGAAGGTGGAAAAGCCGCAGGTTTCGATGGGGCTCTAGTCGCAGGAGTAACTGTTTATGCATATTTAACTAACCCTATTTTGACACTTTGGGGTGTTGATTGGCTTCGAGAAGGATCTTCAATCGTGGAGTTCAAATCCCCCGTGCTCGCTGACGATCTCGTCGAGTGTGTAACTGTTTTAAATGAAGCATCGCTAAATGTTGATGCCACCGTTAACAATCAGATTCGAGCACAATGTACTGCATTCATGGAAAAAACGGCTCCAAGCACAACTCCTGATTCTTCGAGCGAATTACTTGAAACTGAAGAAATCCCTCTTACTGACGAATGGGCGGACTATGGACAGAGAGCCGGAGACGATACCAAAATCTATTCGAACCTTGGTGTTATCCACCCAGCGGTCTGGCCTTCTTTAGCCAACTATGTTGTTGAAAAAAATCTAGTAAACGGTGCATGGGTGCACACTCGCAGCAAAATTTCCCATCATGGACTAGTCAATACTGGTTCCATTGCAACCGTTCAATCACGTGTAATAAAACGCTTTGAAACCAGAACAGGCAATCGAGCCGTTATAGATGTTTCCATAAGTGTCGATGGAAAAAAGGTAGTAGGCGTAGAACACGAAGCAATCATTTCTTTGAACGAAAATAAATAGAACTACGCTAGTTCTGCAATTGGAACACTCCTCTTTTGACTAAATACTTCATTTACCAATGGTTCAAACTCTTCTAAAGACATTTCGTCGTAGTTCGGATCAAAACAATTTTGGTCATACTCATGACAAAAATTTACACAATCATCAAACCAGTGATGCTCTCGAAACATCTCCCTGGAATCACGATTCCCGCCAAGGTGATGGAAATAGTAATAACCCTGAAAAAGACCGTGATGACGAACTATCCAAAACGTTCTATCGCTCACATAGGGTTTGAGAATCTCAGCAGCTACAACGCTGTGATTCTCGGGCGCTATCGGATCAGCTACATCATGCAATAAAGCTGCTACCACCATTTCTGTTTCCTCGCCATTAAGAAATGCCCTAGTTGCACTTTGGAGACTGTGACGGTAGCGATCTATCTGATATCCAAGTTTTGGACCCTTCATGGAATGAAGCAGACTCATCAGTTGCGTTGACAAATTATTCTCAGCATGGTCAACGTATTTCCTATTAAGGAATTGAGTTTCCTCAACCGTCATGTCTTCCATTTTTGTAAAGTTGACAGTGTCCATCTAAGCAAGTTAAACCTGAAACGGCTTTAAGTAAATGAACTATTTAAAGAATCCAAATAAATGAACTTCTACACAAAACTGTTTTCATTTGTTTCAACGGGTTTGCTGTTAGTTCTTATTTTGGCATCACCTGCTTCCGCTCATGACCCATTGATTCTGCTTCCGGAGCAAAAAACACCTTTAAACGGCCCTTTCCTGCCAGACGGCACTATTTCTTTTGCCCTCTATGGAAGTCTTCTTGAAAAAAATGACACGCGTGCTTTCCAGTTTTATTTGGATTCTGATGACCGTTTGGATATTTCCCTGTTGATCCCAAACTTAGAACCTGAGAATCAGATGCCTGAGGAAAAATTACCGAGACTTTTCTTATATCGCCCTGATGGCTCCAAAGTAGAGGGGATTTCGGATTTGTACATACCATTCGATGAGCCCTTTTCCATGACTAGGTACGTTCGAATTTTTGAATATGTTGAAAAATCATCAGGCGGTGTTTACCAAGTTGAAGTTACCGGAATTAATCCTGTTCGTTTTACGGTAGCTATCGGATACATAGAAAGTTTTGGTACTCCAGTTGAGAATGTGCCGAACAGGGAAGCTGGACGTACTGGTATCTTCGACTGGTATCAGAACCCCGTTGAAGAAAAACCGCCAGAAACGCTGCTAGAAGAAACCGTCACAACGACCATTCAAGAATCAATACCTGAAACCACAGCTCCTGTCATAGAAAAAACCACCGAAACGCTGGTAGAGGAAACCGTCACAACGACCATTCAAGAGAGAACACCTGAAATCACAGGAAGCACCGACACTTCCTCCACGAAAATTTTTATACCTGTTATCGCAGGTTTAGTCACTATTCTCCTACTAGCAAAAACCTTAAAGAGGGAAAAGTCCTCTAACTGAGTATATGCCCAGCAGTGCTCTCAACATTTTGAGGAAGGCTACCTTCATAACTGTCTCCTGTGGAATTCGTACCAGTTGGTTCGAACATCAAAATGGAGGCCCCATCTGATGAAGGTTTATGGAAAGTTCCTTTTGGAACAACATAAGTGTCCCCTTCTATCATGTTCACAACTTTTTCTTCGCCCTCTTCTCTTATTGCTATATCGAAATGACCTTTTAACACCAGAAAAAATTCATCCGTTTCTTCATGTACATGCCATACATGTTCTCCTTGAACATGAGCAATTCTGACATCATAGTTGTTTACTTTTGCGACGATTTTTGGACTCCATGTATCTGTGAAGGATGCGAGAGCTTTTTTTAGATTTACGGGTTCTTGTCTCATATATTGACTCTATTTCTTAAATGTTTTCTGGTTAGGGTCAAGTAATGAATCATTTATCAGAGGAAACGAGCCCCTATTTGCGTCAGCATGCGGACAACCCAGTTGAATGGTTCCCTTGGTGTGAAGAGGCTTTTGAAAAAGCTAAAGAGCGTGATGTCCCGATTCTTTTGTCGGTTGGTTATTCAGCCTGTCATTGGTGCCACGTGATGGCTCATGAGTCTTTCGAGAATCCTGAAACTGCTGCTTTGATGAACGAAAATTTTGTGAATGTCAAAGTTGATCGTGAAGAAAGGCCTGATGTTGATGCTATTTACATGACTGCAGTTACCTCTTTGACTGGTCGTGGTGGCTGGCCCATGACTGTTTTCTGTAATTATGATGGAAGACCTTTTCACGGCGGCACATATTGGCCAGATAAGCCTCGTGGAGGAATGCCTTCTTTTCCACAAGTTTTAGAAGCTGTTACCAATGCTTGGAATACACAAAAAGATGACATTAACCAAATGGCGACAGAGTTGACCTCACGAATAGATCAGTTGTCAAAAATTCCTCCAGACTCAACTCCCCCGGATTCTGAAGTGCTAACGCAAGCGGTTTCAAATCTCATTTCACTCCATGATCGAATCCATGGAGGTTTTGGAAATCCTCCAAAATTTCCGCAAGCAATGAATCTGGATTTCCTTCTTCGTTCTATAGCCATAGATAAGAACCCATCCGCTGAAGCTGTTGTGACATTTACTCTTTCCAGCATGGCTTCAGGAGGAATCTATGATCATCTAGGTGGAGGCTTCTCCCGCTATTCGGTTGATGAACGTTGGCTGGTTCCTCATTTTGAGAAAATGCTTTATGACAACGCAATGCTTTCCCGTGTTTATTTACATGCCTGGAAATTAAACGCTAACCCTAATTGGCTTCAGGTGCTTGAAGAAACCATCGAGTATGTGCTTAGAGATTTATGCGACCCGTTGGGTGGTTTCTACTCTGCGGAGGATGCCGACTCTGAAGGAGTGGAAGGAAAATTTTATGTTTGGAGTCGAAAAGAACTCGAAGAAATCTGCGGTGATAATGCTGATGCCATAATCGACTGGTACGGAGTCACCAGTGAAGGCAACTTTGAAGGTTCCAACATCCTTTACAGGCCTGAGGTTGGAAACCTTATTAGACCCTCTGAGGTGGAAGAAGCTAGACAAATTCTTTTCGAGAAGCGCAAAGAACGTTTACGACCCGGCCTCGATAACAAGGTTCTTACAGAATGGAATGGTCTGATGTTGGCAACTCTTTCTGAAGCAGCTGTCTCCACTGGTCGCAACGAATGGTTGGAAGCAGCAAAGCTGAATGGGGATTTCTTGTGGGAAAATATGAGAAATAAAAATGGACGCTGGTTGAGGTCATGGCAGCCAGAAGTAGGCAGCCGACATCTAGCCTATGCTGCCGACTACGCTGCGATCGTTGATGGATTTACCCGTCTTGGTGAAGCTACAGGTGAGAAACGTTGGACAGAAATGGCTGTTGAAACTGCTGATTCTTTGATTGACTTGTTCGAAGATCCCGAAAACGGTGGTTTCTTTACAACCGGTAATGATGCTGACCCTCTCATTACTCGATTGAAGGATGTTTTTGATAATGCTATTCCTTCGGCTAATAGCCTTGCAGCTGTATCACTGTTGCGTCTTGGGTCTTTGACCGGACAACCTCATTTCATTGAGTCAGGAGAGAAAGTTCTTCAACTTCTTTCTGAACAGGTTGCTCAGCATCCGACTGGTTTCGGTCACCTGCTTGGAGCTCTTGACATTTATCACAATGGCTCTACCGAAGTTTTAGTGACTGGAAATCGACCTGATCTGCTTGAAACCATCAACTCGTCTTTTATCCCGAATCTTGTTTTAGCTTGGGGTGAAAGTTTTTCAGGTCCATTATGGGAAAACCGTACTGGAGATCAGGCTTGGGTGTGTCGAGATTTCAAGTGTGAGTTGCCCATCACTACACCCGAAGATCTTCAACAGAGTCTTAGGAGTTAACCATTTCCGAATTTGTTTCTGTCTTTTCTGGTCCTGAAAAGTGATGGAACTGCTCCAACGTGAAGGGCACGGGTTTGCTCTAGTCTTTCAAATTTGTGATCTTCTTCTTTACTTGAACGAAGTGTCAACCAGATCACAGCAATTAAACATATAGCTCCGCCGATAAGCGTTTCTGTTCTGGGGGTTTCATCTACCCAAATCCACACCCATAAAGGTGCCGCAACGATTTCTGAGATTAAAAGTAGAGAGATGTCTGCTGATGGGACAAAACGGTGGGCATAATTCCAAAACGGCGTAAAAGCTCCAATGAGTATGCCTCCTCCTATAAATGCCATGAATACGTCGTTTCCGGACATTTCCAAACCAGGGCCAAACCCTGCCATTAGACCTGCAACTAAGGCCGAAGCGCTGCCTCCAACTACTGTTGGTACTCCTGGATCTCTTGCCGGTGAACTTCTGACCAGTACCGTGTACCCACCTAAAGCTATGGAAAGAACAACAGAAAGTATTATCCCTAGAGGATCCCCACTTTCAAGACCTCCTCCTACCATTACTATTACCCCTATAAGAGAAACGGACATAGCTATTCCTGTGTCTCGTGTTAGGGATTCCTTTAGAAAAAAGCGGGCGAAAATGGCTGCATAAAAAGGACTTGTTGACTGAACAAGTAGGACGAAAGCTGCTGTTACACGGCTCAGGGCAACTATATAAAGAGTAAATAATCCGCCCATAACTAGTCCAGCGACTATTTGGGCGCTTCCTGCTTCAATAACTGATCGAAATGGGTTTCTACCCATCCCAAGGATTATCAGAATTGACACCAGCGCAGCTGATAGGCCCCTCACAAAAAGGTATTGCCACTCATTAGCTTCTTCTAGATATCTGAAAGTCAGTGCACCGAAGCTGAACGCAACTCCACAACACAAGATCACAATTGATCCTTGAAAGCGGCTTAACTTAACTGCCATAAAGACCAATTCTAAATTTTATTTTCTACTATTTGATGGATTTACTCACAAAAAGTATGTGGCGCAATCGTCTTAAATCCTTTCCATAATCTAAGGTTTTCTAATGCCCACACACGAACTTCTTGAAACTGTGGAACTATCTGACGGACGCTCTCTGTCTTTCGCTAGTTTCGGTGATCCTGCAGGAAGACCTGTTTTCTATTTCCACGGTTTCCCAGGAAGTCGTTTCGAACCGCAGTCAAATCATGAAGCATACCTCAAAGCCGGAATTCGGCTTCTGGCGCTAGACCGTCCCGGGATTGGTTATTCAACTCGAAAAAACAAGCGTCAACTTTTGGATTGGCCTGACGATGTCGTTGAGGTTGCAAAAATTTTGAATCTGGAAAAATTCTCTGTTCTAGGAGTGTCAGGTGGTGGCCCGTACGCCTTAGCGTGCGCTAGAGCGATTCCCGGCTATTTGGATAAAGTCACCGTCGCTTGTGGTCTTGGCCCTATGGATGCCCCTAATGCAACATCAGGGATGATGCTTTCGAACCGTATCCTTTTCAGCTATGGACGGTTTTTTCCACCATTGCTGCGTTTATCAGTTTCTCTGATGGTTCGACAACTTTCCTCGAAACCTGTAAAAGGGTTTGAAAAATTTGTTAAAGGACTTCCGGAACCCGATCGTCTTGTTCTCTCTGGAGCGAATGCTCAGGAATTAGTTTTGGCAAGTGCGGTTGAAGGGGTGCGTCAAGGCAGTAAGCCTTTGCTGGAAGAGATAAGTATTTATTCAAAGTTTTGGGGTTTTGAACTCAGCGACCTCAATGTTCCAGTAAGCCTTTTTCAAGGAGAGGCCGACATTGATGTACCTGCCTCAATGGCCCGCTATCAAGCAGAATTGATTCCAAACTGTGAATTAAATTTGTATCCGACTGACGGCCATTTTTCACTTTTGGTTAATCGCATTGATGAGATAACTGCCTCTTTATAGGTCGAAAGGAAACAATGTCAAATAGAACCGCTGGTCCAGGAGTTACGGCAGCTGAAAGCACTCCTTCTTGGGATCCGAGGCCTACGCCACCTTCTAATGCACCGAATGTAGTTGTCATAGTTTTAGATGACACTGGTTTCTCTCATCTTGGATGTTTCGGTTCGGATATCGACACACCTAATATCGATCGTCTCGCCGAAAGTGGATTGCGTTATACGAACTTCCACACAACCGCTCTTTGTTCACCGACGCGAGCGTGTCTCCTAAGTGGACGCAACCATCATTCAGTAGGTATGAGATGGCTTTCAAATCTTGATACAGGTTTTTCTAACTGTCGCGGTGTCATAAGCAAATCAGCAGCCACTCTTCCTGAGGTTCTAAGAGAAAATGGTTACGGAACTTTCGCAACCGGAAAATGGCACTTGGCAAACCTCGAAGACTGTTCCCCTGCAGGACCTTTTGACCATTGGCCTCTTCAAAGAGGCTTTAATCGTTTTCATGGGTTTCTTGGAGGAGCGACTGATCAATTCTCACCCGAGTTGGTAATCGACAACCATGCAGTAGAACCCCCCAATGAAGACGGCTACCACCTTTCAGAGGATTTAGTGGATCAAGCAATTTCTATGATCAGCGCCCAGCAGTCATCATCACCTGGTGAGCGATTTTTTTCTTACATAGCTTTTGGAGCCACCCATTCGCCTCATCAAGCACCCGACTCCTATCTCGACAAATACAAGGGAACGTATGACGCTGGCTGGGATGCAACAAGGCAAAAATGGTACGAGAAGCAACTGGATACGGGAATAATCCCTCCTGAAGCTGAGCTTTCCCCACGTAATCGTGGCGTCGAACCTTGGGATGAATTAAATGAAGAACAAAAAGCTCTCTACGCGAAAATGCAAGAAGCTTTTGCAGCCTTTCTTGACCACACTGATGACCAAGTTGGTCGCTTAATCAATTTTTTAGAAACACAAGAACTTTTGGATGACACCCTAATCGTTCTCCTCTCTGACAATGGTGCCAGCCAAGAAGGCGGCAAACACGGAACCATCAATGAACTCGCTTATTTCAACCTGATGCGCCTCGAAGTCAGTGACATGGTCGAACACCTAGATGAAATAGGTGGCCCGAATCACTACAACAATTACCCATGGGGTTGGGCTCAAGCAGGAAATACTCCTTTACGTTTCTACAAACAGAACACTTACGAAGGTGGAATACGAGACCCTCTTATCATTCATTGGCCGAATGGAATAGATGATCCTGGAGGAATACGCGACCAATACCACCATGTAATTGATGTAATGCCAACGATCCTCGACGTCGTTGGTGTTGTACCGCCTGAAAATTTTCAAGGCGTAGAACAGCAACCAGTAGAGGGAACAAGTATGAGATATACATTTCCCTCGAATGCATGCGATACAGCTACTACTCGACCGAAACAGTATTACGAGATGATGGGTCATCGTGCAATCTGGTCAGATGGTTGGAAAGCAGTAACCATGCACCGCAAAGGTGAAGCTTTTGAAGATGAAGAATGGGCCCTATATAACACCGAGAAAGATTTTTCCGAATGTCACGATCTTTCATCTGATGAACCGGAAAAACTTAAAGACATGATTGATCTCTGGTGGAACGAGGCTGAAAGCTTCAACGTTCTTCCACTTGACGACCGAGGTACTGAATTGTTTGTTCTACGGAGAGAAGACAGAGTTCCTCCTACTAAACCGCAACGCTTTTTGGAAAACACTCCCCACCTTGAACGCTTCAAAGTACCTGATATCAGAAACCGTTCATTTGAAATCGCTGGGAAAGTCAATATCGAAAGCTCCACCGAAGGAGTTCTAGTTGCTAGTGGTGCTAGAACCGGAGGAATCGTTTTATATATTGCCGATGGGAATCTCGTATTCGAATACAACTTTATGGGTTCATCAACAATCCTTTCTTCTGATAAAAAACTTGATCCCGGAGAATGCGAACTCGGTGTCTCATATCGTAAGACTGCCGAAAATCATGGCATCGCCACTCTTTACGTCACGAACGGTGACACTCGTGATCATTTGGGGGAAGTTGAAATAGATACATTGCCCCATAGGCAAACAATGTACGGCATGGACGTAGGCAGAGACTTAGGACCAACAGTTTCTGAAAAATACGTCGGACCTTTCGCCTTTACCGGTGACCTTGACTGGGTCGAGTTTCGTTTAAAAAATGATCGCGATGATCTTGAAGCAGCTGCTGAAGTTGAAGCGAGAAATGCGTTAGCCGACCAGTAAATCTCAACGTAGAGAAGGATTATCGAAGCAACTGATCGCCTCAATGAATGCTTTGTAATTACCTTCTATTTCTGCGTTCTGATGTTCGAGAAGTTCTTTCAATGTAGTTTTACCTCCAAGCATGCGAGCCCAGTCATTTATCTTTATAACTAGTGTTGCTTCGCTACCCTCTCCATCAGTTGGAACTGCCACTCCATTACGTAAATGAAGGCCTGCTGTTGATTCATCATCGAAGCGCCAGCCGATACGTATATCTAGTTCACTGGAAAGTTCTGGTTCTAGTAAAAGTCTTAGTGCGTGAACAAAGGCTTTAGTTGGTTGATTCAAAACTTGACGTTCACTGAAACGGTGTGTGCGAAAACGATCTATATCGAGTTCTCCTTCAAGTTCAAGAGCTCTGGTCAGACACCAGTTGCGAACGTTTGTTGAAGTCGTTCGTTGTCCGATTTTTCTCAATATGGAAGCAAGTCGATTACGATCTTCGATTTCTCCCCCATTGCTTCGACCATTTTTATTTATCTCTTGTTGAATTAACCATGTAGCCAACTCAAGCGCCCATCGTAAATCGTCTTCTTCTAATGCTTTGGTGATCTCTTCGCGAACTTTTTCTTTTCCGCCAAATCCGTCTACAAGTTTTTCGGCTCGTTTTGATGCTGGTAGGGGGAATAGAGCAGATTCGTTGCCGTCAAACCATCCTCTTAAACCGTTGTGTATTTGTCGCACATGATGCTCCACTAGACCATAGAACTGCTGCGTGAAGTAACGGTTTTCATACTTTTGAGGCAATTGGACTAGTTCCGTTATTTCACTGAGTGTTAATCCTTTGTTTATTCCCCGAACGGTTTGATCCCACATGAATTGAATTGAGTCACGATATTGAGTTAGATCATCTAAAATTTGTTGAGTTCCACTCAAAGGAGGACCGTGAGCCCCTATTAGATGCTCTGCTTCCAGAGTGATCATATGTTCTATACCCTCTATGAGGATGCGTGGATCCCTGTACTCTTCACCTCTGATTGCAAAGACATTGAAAAGGGTTGGCCATAGAAGGTTGTTTACGCAAACTTTTATTTCTGGGAACCATATTGTGATCGAGTCATTAGCATCGGAAGGCGCTGGAGTCATCTCAACTTCAAGTCCAGCGATCATTGCACGAGTAGGTTCGTTAAATGTATGAGTGGGAGCGATGTAACCAGGAGTCCATGGTGAATGTTCTTCGAGCCGAAAATACTGTCCTAATGCTGAGTTAACAATGCCGTCTTGACCTTCTGTTGGGAGCATTAATCCAAATTGATGTACTAGACCTCTAGTTGCGGCAGCGCTTACATCTATGCCTATACGACGTAAATTGTTTTCAATCTCACTGTGGCCCCAAATTGGTGGCTGTTCGGATACCTCTTCCCATAATGCTGAGGTTCCATGCACATAGTGAAAGTGCGTGTATATAACTGCTGCAACTGGTGCGTCAGTGTGCTCGCGTACCTCTTTTAGAGAGGCGGTCATTTCTTCACGTGATTCTCCCGTATCTATAACTATGAGACCCTCTGGTCCTTCTATGAAATTCTGATTTGATAGCCCGTTACCTACTTGGCTCCATACCCCTGGTCGCACTTCGTATAATTTTCGTTCAAGTCTTTTGGTGTGTTCAATTGTTTTCTTATGGGCTTTTTGACCTAGAGGACCTTCGAAAATGTCCTCTTGCTTGCCGATACTTGCTGGGAATGAGTTCCTTTGTTCTTTCACTAAATTCTTTCTTTATTTCCGTGATTACATTTTTACTACTAACCTTTACTCATGGTTAAAGCGAGCCACTCAGATGTAGTTGCAACTGAAGATCCAGCCGCGAAACTAGCTGGACTCAGATATAAGTTCTCTGACTTTGATGGCGTTGAGGTCGGACCATTAGGTCATCTAGCTGAAGAACGTTCGCGCTTGAGCGAACTTAACTGGAAAAATTTTGATGCTTCGATGATTGGTGCGACAGTGGGTGCAGAAATTGATGGAGTTGATATCTCTAGCAACCTTTCGGAAGAAGTTTTAGATGAACTACATCAGGCTCTTATCGAATACAAAGTAATATTTTTACGCAATCAGAAGATCACGTCTGCTCAACAGGTGTCTTTTGCTGAAAGTTTCGGTGATTTGGAAATACATCCCTTCATTCCTTCTAATACTGAACATCCAAAGCTCGTAAGGTTTGAAAAAGGCGCTGACGTTGGAGGTTATGAGAACAGTTGGCATCATGACGTGACATGGCGTGAAGCTCCTTCGAAAATAGCTGTACTTAAAGCTATCAGTGTGCCTCATACTGGTGGGGACACGATGTTTTCTGACATGTGTGCGGCTTACGAGGGTCTCGATGATTCAGTTAAGTCAGAAATAGAAAATTTGATCGCTGTTCATGATTTTGCGCATTCTTTTGGCACTCAGGTCCCGGAGGAAAAGCGTGTGGAAATGAGAGAAAAATACCCTCTTGTTGAACATCCTGTTGTTGGAACTCATCCAGAGACGGGAAAGAAATATCTTTTTGTTAACAGAATTTTCGTCAACTGTTTTAAAGGTTTTACTCGAGAAGAAAGTCTTCCTTTAATAAATTCGCTTTCTCGTCAGGCAGAATTTCCTGAGTATCAATGTCGTTTCAGGTGGAGTGACAACTCGATTGCTGTGTGGGACAACCGACTAGTTCAGCACTATGCGCTAAGCGACTACTGGCCGGATGTGCGAATTATGGAACGAGCAAGTGTTATAGGCGAACAACCTAGACAGTAGTCTGGGAAATTGTTTTAGTCTTGAGGCGATAAGTGTGTTGGTGTCATAGGTTTGACTAAGACTGGGGCGAGGGCTTCGAGCATTCCTGTTTCTATTCGCCAAGCAATGTACTGTTCATAGTTTTCTCGTTTTGCCCATTTTTCCCATAGATAAACCCTGTCAGGATCATCTTGATCCACATAAGTTTCGACACTTTCACATCCTTCGAAAGCTCTTGTATCACTTAATGATTCCATCAGACCAGGAAGAAGAAGTTCTCCCATTCCTTCGTTGCAGTGAAACTCCGCCATAACAGTGTGTGACATTTCTTTCCCTTCATTCGTAGCGTGTTATTACTTTAGGATTTTTATCATTTTTTAGTCAAAAATCTTTCTAAAAAATATTTGATTCGACTTGACAAAAAGACGTGAACGCGACTAAAAATGTGTCAGCGAATAAATTGCTTGCAATTGATTCGCTCGGAGAAAAAATTAGCAATAATTTTTAATCCGGGAAACAGCCACTCTTCGGAGTGGCTTTTCCATTTGTATAGGACTTAATGGGAAAATAATTCCAGTTATTTTTTACGAACTATCCATGCTTCTTCTGATGGCCATTTTCGTGCCCATTCAAGATCAACGAATGAATACCTAGTTTCTAACTCGGATGAAGGTTGAATTTCAATCAAATCTTCTACCTCAAGGCCACACTCTCTAAACAATCGGATTCTGTCTCCATGTGATATGTGAAATTCAATACCTGGATCACCTGGCCATTCAAAACGATGCATTCCAAACTGTGAACGCCTAAGTTCTGAATTTGCTGGAGTTTCATCATCATCTGTAACACAGAGCATTAAAAGAGCAGAGTTGCCTAAAAAGGCTAACGATCCTCCAGGTTTTAGGATTCTTGCAGCTTCTGGTATCCAATGGTAAGGGTCGCACCAGATTGAAGCTCCATATTCAGAAATCGCAAAATCAAAACTCTCGTTATTAAAAGGAAGTTTTTCAGCGTCACATTGAATTAAAGGAAATTTTAAATCCATTTCTCTCTGGAGGTGTCTTGCTGTTGAGAGTTGCGCCGAAGAATTATCTATCCCGACAGGTCTTCCGCCGAGGTCCGCTAACCATGAAGAAACGTAAGCCGTACCACATCCGAGTTCAATGACATCACCTCCGGTGAAACTTCTCAACAAACCAACATCAGATTCAGGAACACCCCAGATACCCCAACGCTGGTCCCTCTCCTCCCATGCTCGTCTACCTGGTTTCACGTACTCTTCGGCCCAGTGATCCCAAGTTGCTCGATTAGAAGAGACATGTTCTAAATCAATTCCCTCAACCATAGGAAGATTCAAGCACAAAAATTTAGAAAAAAACATTTATTCGACTTGACAAAAAGACGTGAACGCGACTAAAAATGTGTCAGCGAATAAGTTGCTTGCAATTGATTCGCTCGGAGAAAAAATTAGCAATAATTTTTAATCCGGGAAACAGCCACTCTTCGGAATAGGTGCAAATCTACCCGAATAGTGGCTTTTCCATTTAATGAGCTCTGCCTTTCTAAGTCACTCTGCTTTTTGCCCGACGCAATGCCAATTTAGAGTAAGCAATTCTTCTTCTTCAGCTTGAATATACGACTGACTATTTTCATTCATACGTTGCATTAACGCATTAGTTTTCTTCGGAATTAAATGAGCCCTACTAAGAAACCTAAATACTGCTTCATACTTGTCAAACAGAGAAACTTCCTTTTTAATCATCTCCACTGCAGGCCGCCCTGTTGAAGAAATGAGAGTAAAACCTGCTTTTCTTAAAGAATCTTCCCAGTATTTGTAATACCAGAACCCTCCGAAGACAGTTAATTCACGCGTGTGTTGAATCAAAGTTTTCTGATGCTCATTTTCGCTGTCATAAGCATCAAGAGCAGCTACATCATTGAAAACAAACATTCCTCCAGGTTTCAAAACACGAAACACTTCTTTAAATGTGAAATCATGATCGCTGATATAAGTTAATGGTTGAATGGCATAAACAGCGTCAAAAAAATTGTCAGCAAATTCAAGTGGTTTATTAAAATCACCCACGATGAAATTAGGGACCGAAAGGTTCGGATTCTTCCAGGATTTCTCTATCTGTGATCCGTCGAGATTCATACCATATGGGATAGCAGCAGTGAGGCTAGCAATGTGTTCAGCTATCGCACCGCACCCGCACCCAAGTTCAAGAACCTTATCCCCTGAATTCAATTTGAGGTCGTTTGCAACAATTTGTTCGAACAGAATCTGATTCTGAATTACAGATTGTTTTGAGTCAATTTCTGGTGGCATGTACATTTTTTCAACTGAGCCAAGTGTGCAAAGCAGATGCATCACTTTATAAAGCTCTTGCAATTGACTACTGCTGCCCTGTGAATACCCTTTCAGTGGAACCCCACTCTCATAGTCCTTCTTAGTGTTCTCGGGAGAAGCAGAAAACAAATTGTTGTAAGAACTCATATAGGCATTGAAATCAGAGTCGCTAATTGTAAGTAGCGCCCAAAGTGCACTAAGTCGATCCAAGATTGTCGTCGACTTATGAATTGTGTCTTTCGCCATCTTTCATCTTATGGAAGTAAAACTTTAAAATATAAATTTTAAAAAGTTTCTCTCCGACTTGACAAAAAGACGTAAAAGAGACTAAAAATATGTCAGCGAATAAATTGCTTGCAATTGATTCGCTCGGAGAAAAGATTAGCAATAATCTTCAATCCGGGAAACAGCCACTCTTCGGAATAGGTGCAAATCTACCCGAATAGTGGCTTTTCCATTTATTGCCCGGAATCTTCGAGTATCCCACGAATTAAGTCTCCCGCTAGGAAATACTCCCGTCAAGACATCTCAAGAAAAATACATTCACCCAGACATTCCTCGGCTGCTTCGATTACTGCCTCAACATTCTCTGGCTTAACATCAACCATCTCACTCATCTTGTGAGTCGGCTCTTTCGGCGTTCCAGAACCATCTTCTTTCACGTAGAAAAGAGCATCCTCGTGACCAAAGAAAACCGAAGGTGCGATCTCTTCACAGAGTCCGTCTCCAGTACATAAATCTTGGTCGGGACATTATCTAACTAAAAAAGATGTTGGAATTTGGAAGGGCTACAAGCCACTAATATGGGTGAAAGAACCCACTGTTGAAGAAATAACAAGAAACTTCTGGGATCACCTTTCACAAAAAGCACCCACGCTTACAGGAGCTAGTCTTATTGAAAGTTCCGAGTTTGACAGGTGCAGAAAAGTCTCTCTTACGAAAAATTAAACTACGTTGCCCACAGCATGCGACTAGGTGAAGCTTGAAAAAGTAGGTCGTCAGCGGAATCGCTAAAAAGGGGGTCACTTTTCGATTCCACCAACGCTCTACAAATCAATTTGACGATTACTCGACCAAGAACTTTGGTTCAGGTGCGATACCCGGAGAACCATGTTCTGCGATATCTAAACCAATTCTTTCTTCCTCTTCACTAACTCTTAAACCGATCGTTGATTTCATCAGTTTGAACAAAATGCCCGATGCACCTAAAACCCAGATCGCAATAATTAATGCCCCTAGGAACTGAACTAAAAGTTGTTCTAATCCGCCGCCATAAAAAAGTCCTGCGTTTTCTCTCCCTAAAAATGCATCATCATGACGTGCGAAAAAACCAACTGCCAATGTTCCCCATACTCCACATATCCCGTGTACAGAAATAGCCCCAACTGGGTCATCGATTCTTTTTTTCTCTATCCAAATAATTGAGTAAACAACAAGTACTCCACCGATAAGGCCAGAAATTACGGCACCTAGAAAATTCATAGCGCCTGTTCCTGCTGTAATAGAAACAAGACCTGCTAATGCTCCATTTGCTGCCATGCCCACATCAAGCTTGCCGCTTTTCAGCCAAATTGTTGAACCTGCGCCTACAACTCCGGCGGATGCAGCTAGAAGAGTGGTCATGATGCAGTGAGCTACCCAGTCGTCCATCGCCAGTTCTGAGCCGGCGTTAAAGCCAAACCATCCAAACCATAAAATGAATACTCCGATTACTGCAAAACCAATGTTGTGGCCGGGTAAAGCTCTGGGTTTTCCTTGCGAATCAAATTTTCCTAATCTTGGTCCAAGGAAAATTGCTCCCATGAGTGCTGCCCACCCTCCGGCACTATGAACGATTGTTGAACCAGCAAAATCGCTGAATCGCGCATCACCTATTTTCAGGTCTGAAAGAATTCCATCACCGTGCCAGAAACTGTGAACTACAACTGGGTATATGAATCCGGACATTACTGCGGCAAAAATTAGATAAGCAGAAAACTTTGTTCTTTCTGCCATTGCACCAGAGGCAATAGTTACAGCAGTAGCCGCGAAAACTACTTGAAAAAAGAAGAATGTTGGAGTGGAGAGAACGTCAGCTTCTCCTCCGGTAAAAAACTCAGGCATACCAGAGAGGAAAAAAGCGTCTCCTCCTATAAGACTTCCCTTGTCCGTTCCGAATGCGAACCCCCATCCAACTGCCCAAAAAGCCAGTGCTCCTACGGACATGTCGGCAAGATTTTTTGCCATGATATTTCCGAGATTCTTTGCTCTGGTTAAGCCGGCTTCAACGAAAGCGAAACCAGCTTGCATCAAAAATACGAGGCATCCTGCTACTAGAAGCCAGAGGCTAGTTAGTAGCATGCTATTAACTTCAGAAGGCATTAGTTCTTGAGCGAATGCCGGCGGTGCGGATAAAAAGATTGCTGAAACAATTCCAGCTGCACCAAAAATAATTTTTCTCCCGCGAGATCTTTTCTCTTGGAGTTTTGATTTAGTTAAGAGATTCACTTCGTTCCTTTCATAAACGCTCAAGCCAGAATAGAAAAGGTTTATTTCAAGCATGTTCCAGAATTGTGAAAGGAAAATTAATGCTTTATTTCAGGATTGTTCCCTGCATGTAACAAGAATGTTAAAACTGCGAATGTAAGTAATTCTCAAACTGTTGGAGGAAAAGTTAATAATCTCA